>R27__coassemble_46_pt1 | contig 109940 bp, 103 predicted proteins | sample R27__metabat2_low_PE_024 | metagenome-assembled genome bin R27
ATTAAGTGAAAATAATTCAGGAATCCCCATCCTCTATAGGATGGGGTGGTTCAATCTGAAAAATTCATCTTCCTGAACATTAATGATGTCGTAAACATGTTTCATGAAATCATTCAGTTTTTTGTCCAAAACCACAAATTCAACATCCTGCTCATTTTGTGCTGATGGAGAATAATATGCGCCTTCAATCAGTTTATTAAAAGTATCTTTATCAATTTTTTTCTTTTTAAACCAACGAATAGACCGTCTCTGTTTTAAAAATGCCAATAATTCATCATAATTTAATGGAATTTCTTTTGGATTATAATCTTCAATCCTACCTTCACGACCCTTAAATATTTTGAGGGTTATAGCGCAAGTGGGACATATTGCCATGCAATGTCCGCATTCAAAACAGTCACCTCCTGTTTCGTAAGCTACTTCATCTATTTCAATATTGTCCCTAATACATACTGATTTGCATTGACCGCAGGCAATGCATTCGTTTTCATCAATCAACAATTTCATTTTACTAAAACTCCATCCTGGAAAACATTCAAAATATTATCATTATCACTCAAAATAGAAATATCATCTAACGGATTTGAATTGACTAAAATCAAATCAGCAATATAATTTTCTTTTACAAGACCCAAATTATCTTTATTCAAAAATTCAGCTGCCTTAACAGTTCCTGCAGCAATGGCTTGTGATTCAGACATTCCAATTTTAACCAAATGAGTTAATTCCTCCAAATTATGACCATGAGGAATAACACCACTGTCTGTTCCCATTAAAATATTTACACCCTCTTCATATGCAACGGATATATTCTCTTTGTGAACTTTGACAATCTCCTTTAGTTTGGCTACTTTTTCATTAGCATAATTATCCCATGCAGGGAAACCATTTTCATATAAGAATTGATGAACCAGCAATGTTGGAACTAAACTGACATTATTTTTTACCATTTTACAAGCTGTCTTTTTATCAATGAATGTTCCATGCTCGATTGATGAAAATCCTGCATCAATACAGTTATTCATTCCCTTTAAACTATGACAATGAGCCGATACTTTCATATCATTTGCTGAGGCTTCTTTGACAATTGTTTTTAATTCCTTCTTATTGAATTGAGCAAATTCAGGAGAGGAATTTGTAGTTAGAACTCCACCACTGGCCATGACTTTAATAAAGTCTGCACCTGCCCTTTTCATTTCACGGGTCTTTTTTAAAACTTCTTCTACACCATCACATCTGCCTTTAGGAAATCCAGGATAAATTATCTCCATATCCCATCCTGAAGGCAAAAATAAATCAAAATGTCCCCCAGTCATTACCAAAGGACTTATTGACAAATGTATTTTCGGTGCAGTAAATAATTTACGTTGTTGAGCTAATTTAAAACTTAAATCAGCTGATCCACAATCTCTAATTGTTGTAACACCTGCATTGATTGTTTGTAGTGCATGAGGAACTGCATTATAGAAATGTAGTCCTAATGGATTAGCCATATTTTCTTCTTTGTGAAATCCTTTTGCAAAAATATGAGCATGACAATCAATAAACCCCGGAAGCAGATAATTGTCCTCACCGTCAATTACATTAGCGTTTGCTTTAATTTTACTTGAAGATATTTCTTTAATAACATTATCTTCAATTAAAATGTTCTGATTGGTATCAATCTCTTCCGGATTTATAATGTTTACATTTTCAATTAGAGTTTTCATATTATCACTACAATATTTCTATAGTTCCATTATCCCCATCAACTTCGACTAAAGTTCCATTTGTCAAATCTTTAGTTTCAGCCGGTGAATCCACCATCGGGATATCAGACATAATAGCACCAGTAGCTATAATCGGTTCGGCATTTAGGCAAATTATTGCTTTTGGAGCAGTATTGTTCTTCATCATTTGGAAAATAACATATGATCCAACAGTAGACCCTTTTCCTCCAGGGATGAATAATACTTTATCTTTGATTATTTCACCTTTTAATTCGTGAGTGGGATCAATAATTTCACCATTTTCAGGATTTACACCACCTAAAAAACTAATAGGTTCTGTGGAAACAATTAATTCACCTTTTGCTTTTCCTTTTGCAATATTTCTACATTCAATCATAAAATCACATACATTATTTAAAATAACTTGTCTTCAACATATTCACCGTTATTGATTGCATTAGTTGATTGTACTACATCGACTAATGCCCAAATCCATACCACAAGAACTAATAAAAATCCAATTAACAAGAAAATTAAAACTGCAGATATGATATAACCCACTATGAATAGAATACCTTTTTGGTTAAGACCCAAATAGATTTGACCAAGGCCTGGGAAAATTACACTTAAAATAACTGCCAATACCAAATTCTTTTCACCAGAATTAACGGAAGGAACAGAACTTCGATTAGCAGTTACTCTTCCGGACAAATCATACCCACATTCAGGACAGAACTTATAATCGCCAGTTAATTTATAACCACAATTTCTACAAAATTTATATTTTTTAGATTCCTGTTTTGATTCGGGTGGAATTACTTCAGCACTCTCTTTTTCTTCAGAATCATTTACATCGACATTGACGTCTTCCTTTTGACCAACATCTTCAATTTCAACAGTTTGTTTTTCTTCTTTCTGTTGAAGTAAAGCTCCGCAATTAGAACAAAACTTTGCATCTTTTACATCTTTTCCACATTCAGGACAAATTACCATGTTATCACCTAAACAACATCTTTTTTCATTACCTCTCTTAAAACTGCAGTTGCATAAGACCCTTTATTGATTGAAAATTCACATAAAACACCATCATCAGTTGGAACTGCAGATGCATCCCATACTTGAAAACGCATAGCACGCCTTAATCCATGACTGCCTAAACGAGGCATTTTTGGAACTTCAAAGTCTTTTTTTGTAATGTTGTAATTTTTTAAGATATTTTCTTCCATTTCACCGACTTTTCCACCAGCAAATGGAACTTTTGTACCATATAAAGGACAAGTTGGGCTAGCTTGGAAAGTTTCAATTAATTCTTGGAATTCTTCAGGAGTTTTATCACGAACAATATGTTCTTCATTGTCAATTACAATATCTCCTTCGACATAACTGTTTATTCCCATTTCTACCCTATTGCTTACAGCTTCATTGAATAAATAAGATTGATAAGCATGTACAAACATTCTCTGAAGAGGTTTAGGAAGAGCGTGTAATGCATTCATATACGATTTGTCAGTCAATTCTCCTTTTTTGGAATCTTTAATCAATTCCTTAATCATCATCTTTTCATAACGCATTCCCTTACCCATTAAATTAAGGGACTCCTCTAAATTACCGTCATCAAATGCCTGTCTTGCCAATTGATTTTCTTCAGATTCATCATCCTGAGGATTTCCAATATACCTTCCAACAGCTTTTTCAAGGTCATTTTCAACTAATGCTTCACCAACAAGATGAGTTATTGTTCGTGGCTTTCCAAATCTCTGCCATCCAAAATAATTGGGAACACCGGTTACTTCCAATTGTTTTAAAACTTCATTAGCAGTATCCGCACTTCTTCCTATATCGTCCAAATCTTTAATAAGAATTCGAAACTTATTTCCCTTAAGTTGACCCATTCTAAGTTTTTTTCTACCTCGAACAATTTTTAAAAAATCAGTTTTATAAATTTCGCCGTCAAGGGCCTTAACTTGATTAAGTTGCTCTTCAGAATCCATATTTGCAATACAAATCCATTGTCGGGTTATGGCTTTTTTGTCTTTCATTCCTGCAAAGCCCATTCTTTTTCTTGAAATATGTAAATCACGAGCAATATCCAAAACAACATCCAAAGTAGTTCTCCCTAATTTTTCAATCCAAACATAAACGTTAGGACCTTCTCCTTCGGGAATTATTTCGGGAATTTCTTCAACATAAAAATCTTCATATTGGTTTCTAATAGTTCCACCAATACCTTTTTGAGCTGTTACATAAGTATTAGCATTTAACATATTAATCACGGAAAATAATAATGCCCTGGCCGGGATTTGAACCCGGGGAATGGGATCCGCAGTCCCATGTGTTATCCAAACTACACCACCAGGGCAACAAAATAAGATAACAATTAATTATATAATTCTTATAGTATTTAATAATTACCATACCGACAATGTATAAGAATAATCCCCATATGTTCTTATAGCTACAGATACATTATCTGCATCGGAATATTCACCAGAACTTGCCAATACCTTATCATCCAACATATTTGTTTCACTAAATCGATAATTCTTAAGATTAAAACTCGATAATTTATCTTTAGAAAGTTCACAAACTTTATTGATAGACTCTTTTGAATTTTTACCATCTTTTAAAATTGCAGAAATATCACCTAAAAATGTCTTATCAGTAAAATTAATTTTTCCACTTAAACTTTCCATGACGTCTTGAGCATTTTTAGAATCCTTTATTTCACTTGAATAATAGGAATCTGGCATAAATATAGCTTGATTGAAAACTATAAAAGCAAATAAAAGCAAACCGACTATTAATACTGCATCTATAATGAACAAATTTCCTTTATCATCTAACATGTATGAGAGTTAGATTTCAGGATTAATAAAAAAAGTTGAAGTGTGAAATTGTGCTTTTGCACAAATCCACATTTAATTTTCACGAATGTGTTTTATGACTTTATCCTTTTTAGCAATAGCTGCATCAGAAGCATCTTGGACCTTTTGCTTCATTTCTTCAAAGTCTTCAGGAGTTGTTTCACCGACTAACTTTTTAATTTTTGTATAGGCAGCTTCTCTAAATAAAGGAACCAATTTTTCTTCAGTTGAATCTTCTTTAATTAAAATTGGTTCACCAGAGTTGTTGACTTCACCAATTTCAGAAATTGCCACATCATATTTTGCAACTGCTTTTTTAATATCGCCGACAATTTCAGGAGGTGCAATCAGCATCAGTGAGTCTGTTGAAACACCTAACGGATCAATGTTTAATGTTTCAAGCATATTCAATACATTTGGAGCCACCATCTGCCTGATTTCCTTTTCGTAGAATTCCAATCCGACACCAGTTGTATTGGATATCTCATGGGCATCTCCTCTAAGGCCACCATTTGTTACATCTGTCATTGCATGAATGTCCTTTACAAGGTCTGCTTCAAATAAAGCATGTGATGCCTGAACAAAGTTAACGTTCATTGTATCCCATACCACATCGAAAAATCCGTTATATAATGCAGTAGTGGTTATTGTTCCACCACCAGAACCTTCTGTTAAAAGAATGATATCTCCTTCAGTCGCACCTTTTCTTGCAGTAGGAGGATAATTTGAAACACCAACACTTCCAACAGCGGAAACAAACCTATCACCTAACACCATATCTCCGCCAACACGCAAGGTACTTCCTGCTACAATCGGAACATCAACAAGTTCGGAAACCGCTGCAACACCTGCTGTAAAGTCAAATATCTTTGCAACGTCCCCATCATCTGCAAGGTGAACATCGCTTAATATAGCTACCGGGTCTGCCCCCATTACACAGACGTCCCTAAGTGTTGCCCTTGTTACATGAAAACCGCCTAAAAACGGATATTCACTTAATCTTGAGTGTATTCCATCAACAGCTGTTGTAATATAAACTTCATCATTTTTTGCCTGAGCTTTAACAACACCTCCGTCATCCTGTTCTGATGGATTGACAAGTGATGCTGTATTTGTTGAAGCTACGATTTCTGCGATTTTTCTGTGAACGAAAAAGTCGCCGGCTCCACGGGAACCTACTCCCATTTCACCCATGAGCACATCAGCCTTATTGACATTTGCTATTTCTTTTAAAAATTCATCATTGCTTTCGTTTAATTTCAAAGTAGTTGAAACTTCATCAATTACTGCTTTTGCCATTTCATGAGAATTTTCTTCTGAAATGTTTTTATATTCTCTTATGCGTACCGCCAGAATATCAGCCAAATCATCATATGAATAATCATCAATTCTAGCTCTTACAAATCCTTCAATATCCATAGTTATATCTCCAAGTTAGTGAAATTCTTTAAAATTTTAAGTCCTGCTTTACCGCTTTTTTCTGGATGGAATTGTGTTGAAAATAAATTATTTTGGCTTAAAGATGCAACAACATCTCCACCATAATCACAGGTTCCCGCAATGATATCTTCCTCATCAGGAACAACATGATAAGAATGAACAAAATAAAAGAATTCTTTATCTATACCTTCCAAAATAGGTGAATCATTACACACGTCAAGTTTGTTCCAGCCCATATGAGGTATTTTTACGCCTTCAGGCAATTTTTCCACATTTCCTTTAAATAAGTCCAGGCCATTAATGCCAGGAGTTTCTTCACTTGTACTCATCAATACCTGCTGGCCGAGACATATTCCTAAAAATGGTTTATCTGCATCAACGTGCTCGTATATTACATCTTTAAATGATTCTAAATTTTCCATAGCGCTTCCAAATGCTCCAACTCCAGGCAAAACCAAATAATCGCTATCTGCAATAACATCCTTATCATCGGTGATTTGATACTCCACACCAATTTTTTTAAATCCATTGGAAATGCTCTTTAAGTTTCCGCTTTTATAATCTATTATCGTAATCATTCGTTCAACCACCCAATAGCTGATCTAATCATTCCACCAAAGTCTGAAAAGACAATTTCATCAGTGCCCAATGTTTTTGAATGTGCATCCAATTCGGCCACAACATGAGTATAACCTAATTCCCTAAGAGGTTCAACCAAACGTGGCCCATCTGTTACTGCAACGGATTCAACATCAAAATCTTCAATTGGAAATGCGTGAGGAACACCAAACACTACAATTAAATCCAAATTCTTGTCTTTAAGATATTCTGATGCCGCATCAGCAGTAATCGGATATTCATCAAGACCACCAGTGATAAAATCAGGTTCAATATCCAATTGATTTTTAATATTTACAGCATGCTGTCTGATTCTAGGCAAACCAATATTCTCATCCAGATTAGCTACAAAAATAGGCTTATTATCAGGATTAATCTGCATATAGTCAAAATTTACAATATCTGCAAACAGGTATGATGTTTCTTTTTTAACATTGAGAACAAATGCTACTTTTTTGCCATCCTTTAAAGCATTAACCACAGTTTTTGCAACTGATTCCTTTGAATCTCCAAAGTTAGGCTTAATGTATTTTCCTTTAGCCATTCCACGAGTTTTTTCAACTTCTGTTGCCTTTTCAAGCATTTCTATTTGTCTGTCAGCTTCTTCTCTTGGAATTACACCACATTCGACAGCTGCATCCAATACCATTATTGCTCCAACAGTATTGTCACCCTCACCGGATCCTCCGTGAGATTCAACAGGTATTACAGTACATGGCAAATCCGCATTGGCGATTGCATCCTTTAAATCTTCACCAATAATCATACTGGCACATGTTCCAGCAATTCCCATCAATTTCGGTTTAAACAAATCATAAGCTTCTGTCAATGTTTCAACTAACTTTTCACCGGCACCTAAAATAAAATCATTTTCAGACATTCCAGTAGTTACTACACGAACCCCATCACTTTCTAAAAGTCTTGCTGTCCTAAAACAGCACCCGGTAGGTCCATGCATAACTATAACATCAACGTTCATATCTCTTAAGGTATAAAGAGTGGCTGCAATTGGACTTGGTCTCGGATGTATAATTTTTATCACCTATCAAATTAATAAGTAAATATTTTAAATTCTTAGTTAATATAATTAATTAGGGAGATTGTAGTATGAAACTTGACAAAGAAATTTTAGAGGAAAAAATCAGAGAGTACAGAACTTTTAAAAGCTGCTCAGAATCAACCTTAATAGGGCTTTGTGAAACTGCCGAAGCAGACATTACACCCCAAGAAATGACAAAATTAGCCTGCGGATTTGCAGGAGGAATGGGTGGAACATTTGATGAAGGAACATGCGGTGCAGTTACCGGTGCATTAATTGCAAATGGAATACTTAATGATGACCCATCAGATATTAAAGCCAATGCAAAAGAAATATTCAATGCATTTAAAGAGGAATATGGGACAGTTCGCTGTGACATCATAAGCAAAAACGGAGAAGACAAGTCCCCTTGCGTTGACTGTTGTGTTTTTATCGCAAATAAAGTGGCTGATTTATTGGATGATTAAAAAATAGATTTATATGATTTTCAAAACGGAATTTGACGAAGAAAGGAAAACATGTGAAAACCTTACACATATTGAAGAGGAAATCAGCTCCCCTGCACTGATTGAAATAGACAGATTGTTTGGAGCCGCAGACGTCTTAAGCATAAAATATGCCCAAAAACATTACAACAAGGTTCGCAATATCTCCATTATTGCACCTCTCATTGTATTCTTATTTCTTCTTTATGATGAAGCAGAGCTTCACATCCTTATTTTCGCAGTTCTGCTGTTAATTATAATACTATATTTAATTTATCGAAAAGCCAACAATGAAAATGTCCACGACAAATACCTTGAATATCGGGTTCTTGCAGAATCACTTCGTGTCCAATATTTCATTTCAAAAGCAGGAATAAAGGAAAATGTAAAAAATATTTTACCATGGCTTACTAAAATTCGAATCCCATTGGTAAAAAATGTCCTTTCAGAAATACCTACAGAGACAAATAAAAAAGAACCCATCATAAATTGTTGGATTAGAGACCAAATGAAATACCATGATGAAGCACACAAAAGGGCATCGGCACAAAAGAAAAGAAATGACCGTTATGAAAAAATTTCACTAATTGCAACAATTTTCTTTTATGCAATTACACTGGGTTTTGAAGTTTGGATGATGCACTCATCCCCATTTGATTCTGTGACTGCAAATTGGATTCGTGCAGCATTGAAAATTGGGGTTGGAACTTCATCTGCAATCACAATATTTTTAGCAAATTACTATGGGAAGATGTCCCTATCCAGTAAAATCGATGAACATTTAAGAATGCACTGGCTGTATAACACCGTCGAATATGAAATCATGGAAAGAAAAGAAGAAGATGAAGAACTGATTATGCATTTGGCAAGAGAATTTCTAATTGAAAATGCAATCTGGTATTCACATCAAAAGAAAAACAAACCTGATTTTGCTGTCGAATGATTAAAAAAATTATAGGAAAATTAATTTAAAACCGATTTTAACTTTCTTATAGTGTATCTTGCATAAGTGAAGTTTAAAATAGATGCTATAATCCTACCAATTGCAAGACCTACCCAGATTCCTGTTAATCCCCAATTCAAAACTATTCCAAACAGGTAAGTGAAACCGACAGTTAAAATCAACTCCCTTATTATTGTCCAGGCCAAACTTGTTGTACCTCGACCAATTCCCTGGTAAAAGAAGCTTGACGGCATTCCTATTCCAACCAACAATAAACCGAATGATGCAATTCTTAAAAAGTTTGTAATTTCCGGAATTAATGGAGCGGTTTCGGGAGTATATGCAAAAATCATAGACAACTGCGGTGCAAAAATTACCAATATAATTAAAATAACAACTGAAACCATCATTGCAAATTTGGTTCCATAAGTGTGGGTCCTTGAGAGATAATCCCAATTTCTAGCACCAAAAGCACTTCCACTAACTGCAGCAACCGCACTGGCAATAGCTGTCAAAGGCATAATACCAAAGAGATATAATCTTTGACCTGATGTGAATGCTGCAATACCATATTCACCACCAACAGATGAAATAAACATCAGATAGAAACTCATTGCTATTGACATTACAAACATATCCAAAGAAGCTGGAATACCAACCTTTAAAATGTCTCGAGCGATTTCTGAATCGAATTTGAATCCTTTAAAAGTGACATTGACATAAGTATCTTTTTTTATTAAAATCCAATATATAATAACAATTGCAGCACCTAAAGAGCTCACAATGGTTGCAAGAGAGGCTCCGGCTGAGCCTAAATTTAAGACATATATGAAAATCGGATCCAAAATAAAGTTTAGGGCAACTGACACAATCATGGCATACATTGCCCTTTTCATGTCACCTTCACCACGAAGAATACCACTTCCACCATTTGCAAACATAAAAGCAAATAAACCTAAAAATAAAGGTGTTCCATATTTTATTGCTTCAGTCAATGATTGGCCGCTGGCACCGTATGTCTTAAGCAAAGACTCTTGAATAATAAGCAATGTCACAGTCAATACAATGGAAGCTACTAAAAATATTAAAAGAGAATGAGCTGCTGCCTTACTGGCCCTTTCACGGTTTTTTGCACCGACCGAACGGGAAATACTGCTTGTTGCACCATTTCCAAGCCCAACACTAAAACCATTTAAAACCATGAAAATTGGTGTTACAAAACCAATACCTGCAATAGCCGCCTGGCCAAGTCCAGCAACCCAAATACCATCAACAATATTATAGGATGCTGTTAAAAGCATTGAAATCATTATAGGAATAGCCAGTTTTCTAACAGCAATTTCAGGTTCGCCCCTCATTAATTCAACATTTTTATTAGCCATATTATCAATTAAATGTATAATTTTCATAGGATATAAGTATTAATTAATTACATCAAATCGCAAATAACACATTATTTTAAAAAGTTAGTCAGAATTCCAATTGCTCTGCAATGCACATCTTACAGACCGCATTAGGAGACTCCAAATTAGCATCCTTTACAGGACAATAGAATTTTCCGTCTTTTTCTTCAACATATAACGAACCAGGGAAAGGAGTTCCCACAGGATGAATCGGCTCTTCCAGAATAAAAGTAGTGTAAATAGAAATGATTCCATAGATTAACGGAAATTTTGTCTTGGATGTTACTGATTCATTAATATGGTATGACTTTAAAGTAGCTATCGCATCAATAAACTCTTCCTTATCAATATCATGTTCATATGTGTTATTGTCACTGTGAACATCCTTGATACGACCTAAAAAATATTTAACATAAACTGCATGACTTTTATGCTTATAGTTTTCCTGAACATATTTGCTTTCTTCAATCATTTCTGCATTAACAGCCATCAAGTCAAATACCGAAATATTAGATGAATATTCCTTCAAAATATCCAATACAGAGTTTGTTGAAATGCTTTCTTCATTTGAAACAACATTCGAAAAATCATCGTACATGTTTAATGAATCGTTCATGAACTACAATATACCGGATTTGATTAAAATATTTTTCTAATTCAAAATTACATTCATTATCAATAGAATAACCAGTAAAATAACATTTAAAACAGTGAATATTATTAAATATCTGATTTTAAATTCATTATACTCCTTGACAAGAATTTTGTAAGAGATTAGATTTGCCATAGATGCTATAAGAGTTCCAAAGCCACCAATATTAATTCCAATGATAATTGCCTCATAATTAGTGCTGAAACCACTAAGCAACATTGCGGCAGGGACATTTGAAATAACCTGAGACAATACAACTCCACAGACTACTTCATTGTCGGATAAGTCAGAGAGATTGCTCTCCCTTCCTCTCCTAAGAACCGAACGTGTGGCTTTCACCACTATTCGGCTCAAGCATACTTTATAAGAAAGTAAGCGACTATTTCAATAGATAACTGGAGTTATTATATATGAGTTAACCAAATAAATATTCAAAAGGTGTTTTCAACAAGCGTTTATCGAAGTATTCATCATATTCAACGTCATAAGGTGAAGCCCTATATTTAATGCATTTATGATATTGGATACTAATCCATGACATTTTATCCACTTGGCTACCAGTTTTAGGGTCAGTAAAAGTCCATCTATCATTATGACCAGGATGTTCAGATACTTTAAAATGTTTCTTAACTCTCCATTTAGTAGATTTATTAGGATACCATCTTTTGATTTGTCTCATCCAGAGTCTAAAGATATAATTATCCATTTTACTGAACAATTTCTTATTTGAACCTCTCTTCCAGTAATTACCAGTCCCATTAACTAAATAGTTGAGGCGAGTAATACTCTCTTCAAGATTCCATGGGTAGCAATTGCGAATGATAACTTTGGCCTTGTGCATAAAAGATTTGATACTGTCATTAGATGCTTTAATAAGCACCTTATCACGATCTTTACCTCTATAGCATCGTATATTATATCCCAAAAAGTCAAAACCATCATATAGATTTGTAATCCTTGTTTTATCCGAAGCCAAGGTTAAACCTCTTTCATTCAAATAGTCATCTAACAAATCATACAAGGCTTTTGCATCCTCCAATGTCTTACACAACACTACAAAATCATCGGCGTACCTAATAACAACATATTTGGATTCATTTGAATAATAACAACGATTGTTCTTTATTCTTCTCCGATATTTGATATTAAGTGCCTCTTCCATGCCATGAAGTGCAATATTGGCCAACAATGGAGATATAATTCCTCCTTGAGGAGTGCCCGTTCTGGTTCTATAAAAGACATCATTTTCAAGATACCCTGCTTCCAACCATTTCTTAATCACCTTTTTAAGGGGAAAATTACCCAATTTATCCAATATATGTTGATGACTCAAAGTATCAAAGCAAGACTTGAAATCTCCTTCAAAGACATATAGTCTCTTTAAACCTCTTGTATGAGCATGTATTTTTGCAATAGCATCACCAGTTCCACGAAGAGGTCTAAAACCAAAACTATTCGCTCCAAACTTAGCTTCCCACATTGGTTCTAATGCTAACTTACATATTTCTTGATATATTCTATCAATAATACTAGGAATACCTAAAGGCCTTGTTTTTCCATTCTTTTTAGGAATATAAATCCTACGAACAGGCTTAGGATTATGTAGGCTAATTTTGTAATTTGAAAGTTTATAAAATAGAGCCATACGTTCACTATCCGTTCTTATGATTTTACCATCAATACCGCTAGTTCTTTTACCTTTATTTCTTTTGGTTACTACATAAATAGCATATAATAAACTCCTTTTATCATTAACTAACAGTCTACATAGACTGTTAACTTTTCTATAGTCACCTACTTTCTCTGCTTCAAATATCCGTTTTTGTATCTTAAATATGGCGTACCCAAGAGATTTCCAGTTAATGGATTTCCACTCTTTTTCAAGTACTCTTTTGTCTGATTCCACAGACTGCAATATATCGCTATATCCAGTTTTCATTGCCTAAATCACACTCTCATAAAATTTTATATTTATTTCACATTCAAGATATCTTCCGTTTTAAATGAAACAAAAGATACACCTGCTAAAAGTCAGCCTATCCCACACAGTTATTATATTTGTCAGTTTACTGATAATCTTTCGATTAAAGCGGGCATTTGCTTCCTTTAGCATCCCATACCCAGAAAAGAACATCAGATTTCCTCACGGTCACCCTACCACGTCAAGTGGGCAGTTCTGGGCTTACCAAGTTAACCAGTTGTTAGATACGATTAGGTTAGGTTCTCCAATTACACCGACTGGCATGAGGGTTGTGTCCTATATACATGCACCGAAACTCATGTATGTCCTTTTATCCAGTAGTACAATGGCTCTTCGAAACTTCCTACCCATTGTTGTGTATGACGATGCTTTTTTCAGGAGTTCACGGTCGTTAACCAATACTAATCTTTCTCTCGCCCTTGTGCCATTGGAAGTTATGGCATCAATTAGGCTTTACCTTTCATGCAACCCACCCCACCGTTACCGGTGACGCAGTTTCAAGGGAGAATAACGCGCACAACAACGTTATCAGTTCATATAACTGCACTAACATATGTTATTTAAACATATAACAAATTACTGGTCCTAGCTTGTCGCACTCCGGCAATCCACCTTTCAAAAAGGGATGTGAAAAACGGAATATTTTCCAAGTTTCCGATAAGTAAAAAAAGAGCGATGAAAGTCAAAAGTAGATAATAATCGACACCGAGAAAAACTCTTTTAAAAAAATTGTCATAGTTTTTGTCAACTTTACTTAATTTCGGCAATGTAATATCATCTCTAGGAACAAAAAATAAGACAACAATCAAAAATAAAACAGATACTGTGACATAAGGCAACAGCAAAATGAAAAATGATTCAAAAGGAATTTTAGACACCGTATACATTACAATATTGTGAGGAGCACCTATCGGAAGAACCATGCACCCGACATTTGCAGCAATAGTTTGCAAAGAGACAGTAAGAATTGTCAAATCAACCCTTTCCACTTTTTTTAAGGCCAATATTGTGAAAGGTATGAAAATAATTAAAGAAACATCATTGGTGATAAATATTGAGCTAAAAAATACAATGAAAACTAAAATGAGAACCAAACTATACGTATTTCCAATTCTAACCAATAATTTACGAACCAATATTTCAAAAATAGCCAAATTTTTTAAAATCTCAACAACAACCATGATTGTAAAAAGCAAAATGATTGTATCCCAATTAATATATTTTAAATAATTACCGCTCGGTTTAACAAAAAAACAAGAAATTACAGCCAATATTAATGATATGGAAAACACAGTTTCATTTTTAAAGAAATCCATTAATTTAGCCATAATATCATTTTATCAAATTAATCTGCATCTTCATCCAATGTTTCCAAAAGGAAACTTACAGGCCTGAAACCGTCATTACATGATATCATTGCGGATTTTTTATTTTTCATCCACCCATCATAAAAATCACTGGCACCATTTGCCAGTCCCATTACAAATGGTGAAAGACTTTCCCATGCACTATCGCAGAAATTATCCGGTTTTTGCCAACCGTTTGCAATGAAAACATCACCTTCCTCCACATCGCATTCATGTTCAAGAGGATTTTCGTATTTTTCAATCAAATCATCATGCCTGACTTTTCTCATGACAGTTATTTTAACCTTCTTCATTTTAAAATCTCCAAATCGCTTTTTTCATATTTATTATTGCCTTTAAGATTTTTTTTATATTTCCAACATGCAATTGCATCTTCAAGAGATTTTTCATTGTTATCTTCAAAAAAGTCCCTTATGTATTGATTATATTGAAACTGTTTACCTATTTCTGTTTTTTCTTTTGAATTTTGGATTTCATGATATGCATCTATAGCATCGCGATAGGTTTTATCCGGATTGGCTTTCAGCCATTTTTGGAATTTTACATTGAATTTAAAACTATTTCCAATTTCATTTTTGAAAAATTCTCTTTTATCTTCACTGCATTTGAAATTTTCGCCTAATTTTGTATCCAATGAAATTTCAGACAATGTTTTGCAAAATTTTTTATTAAAAGCCGGTTCTGTTAATTCATCCCCAGTTTCCAAGTAATGGACTATCCTTTTTTCCAAATCCTGTTTATTGCCACTGACTTTCAGACCTTCACGTCTGCAGAAATCTTTTAATTCTTCTTTCAAAAAATAGTAATCAAAAAATTCATCTGATTTTAAATCTCTAGTTAACTTAACCATAAAAATCTAAAATAAAAAAAAGTAGAGGAGTTAACCTCTTGTAATGATACTGATAATATCGCCGTCTTTCAGTTCATAGTCACTGGCAATGCGCATCTTTGATCTTGCATCAACAGCATGCATGAAGTTATCTCCAATATCAGTATGGACCAGATATGCAAGTTCACGTGGATTTGAACCATTTTTAAGCAATATACCGTCCGGCAAGACATTACCTTTTTGGTCAGTGTATTTGTTTTCATCCTGAACAGGATATACAACAATATTATCTAATAGCTCAAAAATACCATAGTTTAAAGCATCCTGAACTCCAGTGCTTCCATATTTATCCAAAATATTGGTTTGAATATAATCAAGAGCTTTCTTTTGATTGTCATTCAGTTCATCAGCTTTTAAAATTTCAAAATGATTATCACCGGAAACATAACTAATGAGACCTGCTTCTGATGCCTTTACCAATGCAATTTCAGATTCTGCTGATGTTGGAATTACATTCGGATATTTTTCTTTAATCCTTTTGATATTTTCTTCAGAAGTAGGCAGGTCAGCCTTGTTTGCAATAATCATCATTGGCTTTGCAATATGTAATATGTTTCTTGTTAGCTCGATTAAGTCTTCTTCTTCCCATTTATTATAGTCAGGTTCAATATTTCTTTTAGCTTCGATGATATCTTCAATTGCTATACCAGTTCCTGATAATTGGTCAAACAACACCTTTGCAATGTCTAAATGCTCGGCACCGACTTTTCTTATAAGCCTTACCCAATTTTTTGACAATATTCCATACATCCACATTACAATTTCATTTTCTAAAAAGTCCAAATCATCAAGAGGGTCATGACTTCCAGGGTCAACTGGATTACCTTCAAGATCAGTAGAACCAGAAGCATCAATAACATGTATGAATACTTTAGCTTGCATTAATTCATCTAAAAACTTATTACCTAATCCTTTTCCTTCATGAGCTCCAGGAACTAATCCTGCAACGTCAATTAATTCTATTGGAAGCAATCTTTTTCCGTCAATACAAATTGAATTGTGAGGATTGCATGTAACACCCAATTCTTTACATGGGCAATCTTTAATAACATGTGCAACAGCTTTATTGGCATCAATAGTTGTGAATGGATAATTAGCCATTTCTACACTTGAAGCAGTTGCTGAATTGAAAAAAGATGATTTCCCAACATTTGGTTTTCCACAAACTGCAATTTGAAGCATAATAATCACTTTCTCATTATAACATCTTAATGTATGTTTTTAAAATTATAAATAGTTTCATCACTCATATTATAATCAATGAAAGACGATGATATTGAACGACCACAAGCAATGAAAATTCGCCAAGGTATTCAAGATGCAATAACTTATTCACTGCCAGACAAGAAGTTTAATGAAAATAAAATTGATCTGGTTGAACTTGACATTGAATTAAACAATTTAGGTTGGAATTTTCATAATTTTAGAATTTTAAACTTAACTGACATCCATTTGGGACAATGGATTAATCCGGAATATTTAGAGGAACTTGTTGACTACGTCAACACATTAAATATTGATTTGATTACATTGACAGGAGATTATTTTTCTTATGTAGTGGATGAATATGAAAAATCACTGGAAAAATCATTTAAGAAACTAGATGCCGAATATGGTAAGTTTGGTGTTTTGGGAAATCATGACCATTGGATGGGTGCAGATAAGGTTAGAACAATCTTCAAAAATTCAAATATTATCGATTTGAGCAATGATGTGTATACACTTCAAAAAGGAGATGACTATCTAAATCTGGCAGGTGTAGACAGTTGCACTGTCTGTGCAGACAATTTGGACAAGGTATTGGAAAAACTTCCTGAAAACATTCCAAGCATACTACTTGCCCATGAACCTGATTTTGCAAATGAATCTTCAAAAACCAATCGATTTGACCTTCAGATTTCAGGACATTCACATGGAGGACAATTCATTATTCCAAAAGTTGAAACAACACCTTTCAGAGGTCCAAACTCAACAAAATATCCTGTTGGACTTTACAAAATTGGAAATATGACACAGTACACAAGCAAAGGTTTAGGAACCAATTCATTTAGAATCAGAATAAACTGTAAACCAGAGATTACCATAATAACCCTAAAAACTAGTCATAAACAACAAATCAAGATAGAATGATTAAAAATAGGCTCATTTCATCTCTTAGAACATCCATCACTACATTACTGATAGCTTTATCAAACATTTTAGCATTATTCTTAGTAGATTATATCAGTTCAGATTTTACAATTGGACCATGGTACAATGCAATCATTATTGTAATAACATTAGCAATTGCAAATGCATTACTTTGGCCAATAATCAGACGATTTTTAATGAAAATCATCATTTTTACATTTGGAATCGGATCGCTTTTTGTAAACTCCCTAATTTTTTATATCACATCTTACTTCATTCCAGGAGTTTCAACAGGAATTTACGGTGCATTACAAGCTCCAATTGTAATGGCAATAGTTACAACATTTATAACAAACATTACAAACACCAATTATTATGACAGATATATTAAAAACATATTAAAATATGCTATAAAACAAAAAACGCCATATAAAAAAAGATATTCCGGAGTAATAATGCTTGAAATTGATGGTTTATCCATGAATACATTAAAAAAAGCAATTGAAAAAGGCATGATGCCCAATATTAAAGAATGGTTAGATGCAAAAACACACTGCCTAAAAGAATGGGAAACCGATTTATCATCACAGACAGGAGCCAGTCAAGCCGGAATATTGCATGGAAACAACAGAAACATCGTAGCCTACAGATGGGTTGAAAAGGAAAACAATAATAAGATTACCGTTTCAGGAAAATTAAGTGATGCTCCAGAAATTGAAGACAAAATTAGTGACGGACATGGATTGCTTGTCAATGGAATTAGTGTTGCTAACATGTTTTCAGGAGACAGTAAAATCCCTACATTAACATCATCCAAACTAAACGGTTTAAAACATATCTACAACAAAACATTAAATGCCACCTTTTTAGATGCCTATAATTTCCAGAGATTATTCATATTATTTTTATGGGACATAATCCTTGAATTGAAATCCCAATTCATCCATTACATAAAGAATATACAGCCCCGTATTAGAAGAACAATAGTTTATGCTGCTGTAAGGGCAGGAGCTAATGTAGTGCTTAGAGAGGTTACAACTGATGTTTTAACAAGTGAAATACTAACCGGAAATATCGATACAGCCTATGCAACCTACATGGGCTATGATGAAATTGCTCACCACTCAGGAGTTCAAGATGAAGATGTATGGGGTGCACTGAAAAAAATCGATTTGCAATTTTCAAAAATCACATCAGCAATTGAAATGAGTGATAGAGACTACAAAATAGTAATATTATCCGACCACGGCCAAAGCAATGGTGCAACATTTAAACAAAGATATGGAATTACATTGGGCAGTTATGTAAGAAGACTACTTCCAGACGATTTAAAAGTATTTAAAGCAGAACATAATATAGACCACTTCAGAGATGCTATAATTCCCGAAAACAAACAAATTAAGAATATTAAAATGAAATTTGGAAACATCCGTGATGATTTGTTTGAAGATAAGGAATCTTTGCAGAACATTAAAGATGAAATTGAAAACAAAACTCCACAAATAATTTCAAAAAATGACCAAATCAAAAATCTAAGGGAAAAATACACTGATAGTCTGGATTATATCAAAGGATATGATAGTGTAGAACACAATACCAAAAATGTGGAAGATTCTGAATTAATAGTATTGGGCTCTGGAAACTTAGGTTTAATTTATCTAACACAATGGAAACAACGTTTAAACTACGAAGAAATTGTAATGCTATTCCCAGATTTGATTCCTGGCCTTGTAAAACATTCTGGAATAGGATTTATTTTAGTCAATTCTATCAGCAATGGAGGAATGGTAATTGGCCAGGATGGAATTTATTATTTGGATAATGATGAAATTGTAGGGGAAAATCCTCTCAAAGGTTTTGGAAAAAATGCAGCAAGACACCTGAAGCGAGAAAATTCATTTAAAAATATGCCTGACATTTTAGTCAATAGCTTTTATGATGAAAAACATGACGAAGTTTGTGCATTCGAAGAATTAGTTGGAAGTCATGGTGGGCTTGGAGGAGACCAAACACATCCATTCATATTATACCCATCCGATTGGGAAGATCCTGGTGAATTAATCGGTGCCGAATCAATTTATAAATTCTTAAAAAAAGAGATTGATGAATTAAATTCTTGAAAGCCAATAATCAAGAATATCTTCAACATTTTCATCAAAACTAATTGTTTTTTCTTTATTTTGAGGAATTGCATCTGAATAATCCTTATTTAATCTTATTAATGTTGCATCAGTATTGTCATAAGTCATTTGTTCAAATGGATATCTTATAATGCTCGGAGTATTGAAACCAACACCAATTTCGAGAAAAACAATTTTTCCATCAACCCCCGTAAGGAAATTTGAATAATTTCTGTTCATTTCATGCCATTTTTCATCTTCAACAAAAAAATTATCTTTTCTTAAGTTCAAATCCATTTCCCCACCGCAAACCGGACATTTCGGAACCAGTTCAGAAGGTATCTTAAACTCTTCAGTTTTATCCACCCATTCGAAAACCTGTTCTTTATTCGGATATAACTTATTATGGCATGCTTTTTCACATTGAAGTAGCCCATAATCGCCCTGAGTTGCAAATATCCTTTTATCTTCAAAGCCATTTATCCAAAACTGTGATTCGACATTAGTTGTTAGGACAAAATAATCAGTATCTTCAACTAATTTCAGCAGCTTTTGATAGACATCAGTTTTTCCAACATCATACCTATTTGCAAAAACATGCAGTGCCCAATAAGCCCATTTCTCTTCAGATGTTTTAAAGGGGTAAAATCCTGATGAGTACATGTCTGTGAAATCATATTTTTCAATGAAATCCTTGAAATACCTTTCAAACCTCTCACCAGTATATTCAATTCCAGCGGCAGTTGATAATCCTGCCCCCGCCCCAATCAATATATAATCAGCTTCATCAATAGCTTTTTTAGCCTTATCCAATCTTAAAACAAATTTATCCATTATCATCACCAAACAACAATTCCTTATAAATCAGATAACTTTCATCACCAAATACATTGAAAATTACATGCTTTAATGAGGTTTCATTATCTTTTAAATATTCTTCAACTGTGTCAACTGCAATTTGGGCTGCCAATTTCTGTGGAAAGTTAAATACTCCTGTTGAAATACAGCAAAAGGCAATAGAATTCAATTCATGATTGCTTGCAATATCCAAACATGATTTATAACAGCTGACCAAAAGAGCCTTATCCCTGTTGGATGGTTTTGATCCTTGAGGAATCGCCGGCCCCACGGTGTGAATGACATACTTGGATGGAAGATTATATGCACCAGTGATTTTTGCCTTTCCAATTTCCTCATCCCTTTGTTGGCTTTGCATTATCTTATTGCATTCATCCCTTAACTGTAATCCTGCCGCAGAGTGAATTACATTGTCAATGCAATTATGATGAGGGATAAAACAGCCCAACAGCTTTGAATTTGCAGCATTTACAATAGCATCTACCTTTAAAGTTACAATGTCTCCCTGCCACAACAGGATTTTGTCTTTAACATCCCCAATATCACCAACTGATGTTAAATCCTTGTTTAATGTTTCATAGGTTAAAAATTCATCCTGAACATTTAAAAACTCTTCAGATATTTCCATTGGCAATCTTACATTCATCAATGCGCGAAGCAAAGACCTTTTTGAATAATAATCATCAGGAACATCAATATCTTCTCCACGTTCGTCAATCAGGTAGTTGACCAAGTAATCCAATTGCTCTTCTCTGTTAATTGTAATCCCTCCCAAATTCGTTAATAATAATTTAATTTAGGTATTTAAATGATTTTTGTAACTTTCAGGAAACCCGGTGAGAAAAAAGTAACCATTTATATAATAATTTAATCAATTTTTAATTATGAACACCGAAAGAATAGTTTGTCCTGTGGATAGAACACTAAATCTCATTAGCAAGAAATGGAGCATCCAAATTATTCGAGACATGTTTTTTGGAAAAAAGCATTTTAAAGAATTTAAAGAAGATAAACCAAAATTGAGCAATAAAGTATTATCCAACTGTTTAAAAGAATTGGAAGAAAATGGATTAATTGAAAAAAAGGTTTTAAATACCACACCCATTACCACAGAATATTATCTAACCGAATATGGTAAATCCATGAATAGAATCGTTTACGAATTAGCAATGTTTACCCTGAATGACGATGATGACAATATCTATTCTGAAGAAACTAAAAATGAATTAAAAAATAACTTTAAACATACATTAAAAATTGATGATTAAAATGACTGGCAAAATTTATATTGTTGGAATAGGCCCCGGTTCAAGCGAATATTTAACAAAAAAGGCAATCGATACTGTTAAAACATCAGATTACACCGTTGGAAGTACAAGAGCAATTGAACTGTTTGATGATGTTAACAATAAAATTGCATTCAATGTAAAGGACTTGTTGGATAAGTTAGAGGAAGGTGTTCAATTGGCTTTGGATGGCAACACCGTTTCAATATTGTCAACCGGCGATCCTGGTTTTTCAGGTGTCTTAAACACAGTTTTGAGAATTTCAGCCGAAAAAGGATTTGACAAGAAAAGCATCGAAGTTGTTCCTGGAATCAGTTCTCTTCAGCTGGCCGCTGCAAAAAACCACATCCAATGGGATAATGCGAATGTGATGACATTTCATGGGCGAGAGAATATAGAAGATATCTTACCCGTCATAAACAATGGAAAAACCACCATTGCACTCCCATCTAGAAAAGTGAAAGACATGGCGCAATTTTTACTGGACAATGGAGTTAGCGAAGATAGAAAAGTTGTGGTCTGTGAGAGATTAAGTTATCCAAACGAAAAAATTGTTGAGTCATCATTGAAAGATATTGCTCAAAGTGAATTTACATATATGTGCATTATGATTATCAAATAGGATTATTTATCCTTAAAAACCATTTTAAAAGTCATTTACTATTTGTTTTAAGTATTAAATCATTTATATTCTAGAAATCATACTTTGATTGTTAATTTTTAAAAAATTAACAACAAGGTAGATACTATGAATAAAAAAATAAACACAATTTTTTTCATTTTCTTATTTATTTTTTTAATATCTGCAGTTTCTGCTGCAACAAGTGAAAACAACACAATAAGTGTTGACAATAGCCCCGATTCATCAAAAATAAGTGTTGAAAATGAAAATACCAAAACATTAACTGTAGAAGATAATGACAAGATAAAAAGTGAAACATTAACCTCGAAAAATAGCGAAGATACGCTAAGTGTTAGTCAAACTACAGCAAAGACATCGAATGTTGTTAAAAAAAAGACCACATTAACAGCACCTGATGTAAAAATGTATTATAAAGATGGAACCAAGTTTACGGCAACCTTAACATATGGCAAAAAAGTAATCCAAAATGCGAAAATTAAAATTCAAATTAACGGCCAGACATACACAAAAACAACAGACAACAAGGGAAAAGTATCTATAAATCTTAACTTAAACAGCGGAAGTTATACTGTATTAAGTACATGCAGCGGCAATAGCGAATTTGAAGGAAGCACTGCAAAAAGCACAGTCACAATAAAAAGCACAGTAAAATCAAGCGATTTGACAAAATACTATAAAAATACAAAAGCATATTATTCCACCTTTTATGACATAAAAGGAAAATTATTAAAAAACATTGCTGTTAAATTTAAACTAAACAGCAAAACATATTCGGTTAAAACAAATTCAAAGGGTGTTGGAAAATTATCCATAAATTTAAACCCTGGAAAATACAGCATCAGTTCCGTCAATCCAAAGACATCTGAAACAATTTCAAAAACCATCACGATTAAATCATTGATTGAAACAAAGGATTTGACAATGAACGAAGGAAATATAGGTAAATTTAGCGTTAAAATTCTGAACAGTAATGGAAAGGCATCACCAAATAAAAAAGTAACCCTAAAAGTAAATGGGAAAAGCTATACAAAAACAACAGATAAAAATGGAATTGCAACCCTTCCGATTTCACTGGGAGCGGGAAGATATACAATAACAACAGAATATGATGGACTAAAATCTACAAACCAGATAACCGTCAACAAATTAATAAAACATAGCGAATTTACACATACATTTAAAATTCCAAACCATGTTAATGTGACAATGCCCTACGTGTTTCATAATTCTGTATATTCTCTCAAAACTGGGACTGACGGCATAATAAAATTACCAAAATATCAATATTTTGTAATACAAGTCGGTTCCAGCACATATAAATTTACTACTGGTCAAATCAGCGGATATGATGCCACAAATCTTGGTTATAAAACCTATTTAATTCCATTTGACAACAGCGGCGTAAAAAGTGATTTGAATAAAAATAATCTAAAAGGAAATGGAATTTTAATATATGACTCTGGAAAATTTACTGAAATTGAATACAGAGACACAACAAGCGCCAATGTGGAAATGTTTGGAATATATGCAGATAAGGGAATTGACGGCTTTGAAACATTAACGTACACAAAAAACGATAAGGTAACCGCAAAAGTGAATTTCAAAACACTTTCATTTGATGAGATGGGCTTAAAATATAGCCTGTCAAAGTTTTACGGCAAAACCATCTACAACTTAAACTACAACGACATAGACGAAAATAGTGTAAAATTTGCAAATACCTTAAAACCTGTTGAATTCAGCTTGTTTGGAAGTTATGTAGTAGGATATATTTCAAAGGAAGAAGTAATCACGTCATTCAGTATCAATAAAAAGGAAGCACTTGAAAAAACTGAAACTATAAGCTATGGACTCAGCGAAAAATACCGCAAGAACTATGGCTTTGAAGTTTTGCAGTCCTACACAATAGTCAATGAGAGAATTACGCAAAAGATTCTTGAAAGCTGGGTCAATGCAAATTCAAATTATATAACAAAATTTGGATTAATGAACTTATATGGGATGCATTTAGCTTCACTTGAAACCGCCTGGCTTGCAGATGAGTTAGCAGACAAATATGCAAAAGATTTTAATGTCAATTGGAAACGTGGAAATGCTCTGACAATTCTAGGCGGAATAAATCTTGACGATACATACCTGCATATTTTAAATGCAGATATGGGAATGGATGTTAACGGAGAAGAAAATAATGTCATGCTGTTTAGATTAATAAATTCAATGAATCTGCCTAATCTGGAAGACTATTCCATTTCAAAAGTTGCATGGAGATATATGGACAATACGACAAATTCTCTAGACAACGTTTTAAACGCCATGGCAAACGGTAGCTTCAGCATAACACAACTTGGCGAAATGATTTATATATTTACAGAAGACGATACCTCTGCAATCATCCTCAACACCACCAACGGAGTATCTGACGTGATTGTAACTCACTCCAATACAACATACAAAGGTTCAGCAATTCCAACAAGTGGAGATTGTTGCGGGGTTTTAACAATTCCTAAAGACATAATTTCCGGAATTAGAGATACAATGGATAAATTTTATAAAGGAATAGACGATTTAATAGGTAATGCAAAACCTTTAAGTCAAATGCTTTATGTTGGAGTTAAATTTGTTTTGGATAAATTACTGACTGGCGCACCGGCAGTATGCATGGGATTATTTTCGACAATGATAATCGTTCAAAATGTCGGAACAACATTAAGAGATGAAGTTATAAATAAAAAAGACTGGCATACGGCAATGGATTCATGTGCTTTTACAAGGCCAGGATATCTTCAAGGGAAAAAGGTCTTCAATATACCAAACAAAAATGGAGGTTATGATTATATTGAAGTAAAAATAAAAAATGACTTGACTTTGGATAGGAATAAAGCAGTATACATCAGCAATGGAAAAACCAAAAAGTTAACCAAATCAGAAACATATGAATATTTTGATGAAGAATATTGTCTGCCTATAAGTATGCCTGCCAAATATTGGGATAAAAGTTGGAATGGAGGTTAAAATGAGATTAATTGAAGAATTCAAAAAAGAAAGCACCATATTAAAGATATTAGATATAGCATTTATCATTTCATTAATCTATGAAATATTGACCTTTAACGGCATTATTATCTGTACAACAATACTTGGTATAATGGCAATAGTGAGATTTTATGAATGGTTTTCAAAAAAAGAGGAATGAAAGTTAAAATATTAATTTATTTTAACTTATTTTATTTTTTATAAGGCAATTGCTTCTTGTGCTACCTCATCATTGTCTTCGTCGTCATATAATATATGAGCCAACTTCAATAATTTTTCCTGACCTTTAACTTCGTCCTTGAACAACGGAACTTCAGCCACATGTTGGTCAGGGAACTTTTGATCGATTAAAGCCAAACGTTTTTGCTGCAATTTGTGTCTTGAATGGCAGAAATCACAATCGCAAATATCAGGCATTACCTGATTTACAATAACACTATCAACAGTAATGTCATATTTTCCAAGAGCTTCAAGTGCCCTTTCAGATTCATAAATAGACATTTCTTCAGGAATGACAACCATTTTAAATGTTGTCCTATCAGGATCAGCCAACACTTCTTTTGCCTTGTCAATTTCTTCCTTAGTTCTTTTTAAATCTTCGGAAGTTTGAGGGTCATCAACAGCATCCATAAACGGCATTATTTTCTTTAAAGCATTAGTTGCTCCGCCCAATTTTGCTTTAAGCATCATCATTTTACCAACCCATGAATCCATAACTTCAGGGAAGGACAATAATCTTAAAGTGTGTCCAGTTGGTGCTGTATCAAAAACGACAACATCATATTCATCAGAATTCATTACAGCCATGAACATTTCAAATGCAGCAGCCTCATCAGCACCAGGTGAAGATGATGCCATGTCCAATTGGTCAGATAAAAAGTCCATTCCCAAAAGTCCTCCAGAATCATCAGGATTTGCTGCCTTTTGAGCATCCAATTGTGCTTGCTTTTGAGCCATTGCCACATCAGGGTCAATTTCAACTGCAAATAAATTTGTTTTGATTTCTCTTGGATAACTGCCAATCGGCACTTCAAGAGAATCAGATAAAGAATGAGCAGGATCTGTTGATACAATTAAAGTCTTTTTACCTTGTTCAGCTAGCCATAATGCTGTAGCGGAAGAAACAGAAGTTTTTCCAACTCCTCCTTTTCCACCAATGAAAATAAATGTTGTTTTATCTTTATTAAATTTGAAATAATCTTTAAAAGCCATAAAAATCTACCTCCGTAATAAACTTACTTTTAGTGTAGGTTTAAATTCCATATACTTACCATTCATATATTTTTGCCAAGCGAAATCATGAATAGTAATATTTTATTAAACTTACATTTTGTTACTAAATGTTATTTTAATTTCTTATAGTATATAAAGTTAGTTATTTTAGCACTATTGCAATCATCAATTTCAATATTAACACTTTATTTTAAATAATTACCATAATTTATTGTTGAAATTACGAATACTATTTCTTAAATCCTTAAACCATGAAAATTAAGTTTGTTAAGAATAATTCATAGATAAATGTTAAATTATCATATTAAAAAGTAGTAATATCATCATTAAACCTAATGAAATTAAAATAAATTTTTTCATACCTTCAATTCTTTTTAATTCAAATGGTAAAATCTTATTTGCAACATCTGGGGAAAGAACAAAGCATTCTAAAACTAATGCCAATACAACCGAAATTAAGTCAATATTCAAAAATGAACCTTTAACAAACATGTCTTTTAAAAAATTAGTTAAAGAGACACCCAAAGGCCCAGAACCTACAGTAATACCTAAAACCCAATGAAAAAGTGGATGATAACCATTACCATCATAAAAGGAGTTGTTGTTTTCATTAGAGTATACATTTCTTCTTAAAAGCAGGAAAATTCCCGGAAAACATACTGCTAAAGAAAATGCAATGGCATTATATAATCCATATTTTAAAGCCGCGCAAAAAAAGCCCCAAGATACCAAAAATGATGATACAAATAAAAATAGGATTAATCCTTGATTAGTGCCTTGCAATAAATCAGGAGAAAATAATTCAAATTTTTCATCAAAAAAGTCACGTTTATATATTAAAATAGTAAACATGATACTAACAATAGTAAACCCTGACATGCAGAGCATAAAATCAGATTTGAACAATAAATTTAATATTATTGAAATAACTACACTCAAACAGATGCATTCTATAAAAATGCCCAATGAATAAAATTTAAGTTCATCCTCATTCAAATACATCCATTTAGTCTTCATAATTTCATTTAAACTTTTGTCCATATTTTTATCCACCAAATTAACTAACAATTACAATATAACAGATGCAGTTAGTTTATCTTAGTATGTGATGTTTTTAGTTGAAAAACTCGGGTTCTTAAAAAAAAATTCAAATTAATGTCCTATTGTAGAGAAAAATCTCTACAATATCCCGTATTAGACATTAATAATACATTTTTTGCGTCTTAATAGAGGTTTACTTAAAAGTAAATCTCTTGTATAATACTATTATTAAATAAAATATATAAACTTAACTAATTTTAAAAAATAGACAATTAAATAGTGGCTATCTCAAGGAAAAGGCCTCACGAAAACATTAGTTTTCAAAGCCCCTCATTGACTTGTTTATATTTAATTGCCATTTAGAAGGTGAAAATTTGAGTCGTTATCTCCTATATTTTATCAGAATCATTAGTGCCATAATATTCGGCCAATATAATCCAATGAGGAATATAATCAACCCCACTTTTTTCACCTCCATTCAGACGCATGAAAAGAACACCAGAATAGCCATACGGTGAAACTACTCTGATTAATAAATAAACAGTGAATATAATAAATATTCTCATGTTTATTCACCTCCTTTCAAAAATGTGTTATAGTTTGAGGCCTTTCAAGAGAACATATATGTGTTATAAATTATTTAAGGCTTGTTGAAGCCAATTGGTAAAATTGTAGTGAGAAAAACATCACATATAAAATTTAAGATGCAAAAAGAATTGATAAAAATATAAAATTAAATTAAAATAGGATTAGGAAATGGAGAATATAATAATCTTTATTACAGATAATTAAAATATATTATCCTGTAAGTTGTCCACGGAAAAATGGTAAGTAATCGAAATTCCAATTACTAACTTTTAGTTACTAAATGTAATTTTAATTTCTTATAGTATATAAAGTTAGTTATTATAGAAATTCTTGCATATTCTATTTTTCATCTTATGATATTTAATATATTCAAATGATGAATTACATGAGAATTCTTTAAGATTAGAAGAAGCTGAGAATATTCTCTCACAAGACTGCTACATCAACAACAATGTATTAAATGAAGTTTTAACCCTATCTGGCAGAAAACTTAACATTGATTCTGCTGAAGAAATATAATATGGTCTGATTGATAGTTTTGAAATATTAAATGAGTACACTATTTTCAACTACATTGCAAAAACATTCGATATTTCAAAGGAATTGTTGGAACCAATAGCAAAAAAAACAAAATTAAGTTTCAAAAATCAAGTATTATTCCAACAATGCAGGAATCAAATATTACTGATTTAGTTAGCTTTAATCAACAATTTAAGAACTTCAATGAAATCAACCTGATTGGTTTAGATTGTTTGTAGATTCGTTTTTCTATTTCATCATTTAGTTTTTTAGATATTGTAAATTATTTTACTTTATTTATGTAAAATAAGATTTATTTCCCCTTATTTTATAATTAACTACTTTTTAGAAAAAAAATATTCAAATAAACAACAAATATAGAATAAACTTTAATAAAAAAATTATTTATTTGAAATACCCCTAAAATATAATCATGGTTTCTAAACAAATGATAATCCATATTTTTAGGAGTTAATATCATGTCAAAAAATAGAAAAATTATTGGATTAACTATAATGATAGCAGTTATTTTACTAATTATTTTTACATTATATGCCATGTCCGGTGAAAATACAGAAACTGTTAAAATCGGATATTTGCCTACAGATCATGATGCAGCATTATTTGTCGCAAATGCTACAGGAATGTTTAAAGATGAAGGAATTGATGTGGAATTCTATGAATATAATAATGGTGGAGATATGATGAGTGCAATGGCCAGCGGTGAATTGGATGCTGGTTATGTTGGAATAACACCAGTAATATATTCCATATCTAAAGATGTGCCTGTAAAAATTGTTGCAGGTGCTCAAAATGAGGGAAGCGGTTTACTTTCCCATAGTCCATCAGTTAAGTCCATAACTGATTTAAAAGGTAAGACTGTAGCTACACCCGGTGAAGCATCAATACAAAGTGTATTATTAAAATATGATTTAAAGAAAAACGGACTAAGTACTTCTGATATTGAAAGTCCTACTATGAAAGTTTCTTCAATGAATGATGCATTAAAAACTGATGGTATTGATGCAATATTAACATACGAACCTTATGTTACAATTTCAAAAGAAATTAATAATCAGACCTTGGTGGAAAGCTCTGAAGATATTTTACCGGATCATCCATGTTGCGTTGTAATTATGAATGAAAAATTTATATCAGGAGAATCTGACAAAGCAAAAAAGATTTTAGATATTCATAAAAGATCAACTGAGAAAATAGAAGCAAATCCTGAAGGAATGATACAATATTTACCACCACATATCGTTCCTGATTCTGAAATTGAAAAAGAAAGTTTAAAACATATCAAATGGGTAAGTGATTTAAACGACACCTATAAGAAACATGTGAATGATTTCTTAAATATTGAAAAAGATTTGGGAATAATTAATGGAGATATACCTCAGGAAAAGTTATTTTCAGAAATCTAAAGTTTACTGGAAGGTTTTAATATGAATAGTTTGAGAGAAGAATACAGTAGAGAAATGTTAATATTACCTATTATTTTAATAATAATTTGGTATCTGATTTGTGATGTATTTCAACTGATTCCCAGTTACATGTTTCCCGGACCAACAGATGTTGCAAATTCATTTGTCAAGTTAGTTGTTTCAGGTCAGCTTTTTAGAGATATCCTTGAAACACTCTATAAAGTATTGTTTGGTATGTTGCTGGCATCAGTGGTAGGTATAACATTGGGTATAATGTTGGGTTGGTTTAAACGATTAGAAAGATTATGTAGATTAGTTATCAGTATTTTAAGGCCTATCCCTCCAATTGCTTGGATTCCTTTTTCAATAATATGGTTCGGTATTGGTGTAGGACCTGCAGTATTCATAATTTTCATGGGATGTGTTTTTCCAATACTGATTTCAACAATTGATGGAGTACATAGAACCGATCCTGTTTTAATAGAAGCAGCAGAATCATTTGGAGCATCTAATTCACAGATGTTAACTGAAGTAATCGTGCCGTCAAGCGTGCCGTATATTGTATCCGGACTTAAAGTGGCAATAGGTATTGCTTTAATGTGTACAATTTCCGGTGAGATGATTGGATCCAGTTCAGGTATAGGGTATATGATTTTAACATCCACCAACCTATTTGATACAGGTTCAACAGTAGTTGGAATGTTGGTAATTGGTGTAATCGGTATAATTTTTGATTATATTTTTTCAAAGGTACAGGAAAGAATATTCTGGTAAGGTGATAATATGACATTTGAAATAGAAAATGTATCGAAAGTTTTTGAATCAGGCGAAGATAAAGAAGACGTAACTGCATTAAAGGATATTAACCTTACTATTGAAACCGGAGAATTCATCTCATTTGTAGGTCCATCAGGTTGTGGAAAAACAACATTGTTGCGTATAATAGAAGGGTTTGAAAATCCTACAGAGGGTACCGTTAAAGATGATGGAAAAATAGTAACAGGACCTTCCAACGAAAGAGGTTTTATATTCCAGAACTATTCTCTCTATCCTTGGTTAAATGTCATTGATAATGTAGTATTTGGATTAGGCATCAATGGGAAACCTGAAAAAGAAAGTAAGGAACGTGCAATGGAGTATCTTGAGAGTGTTGGACTAAAAGATTTTGCAAATAGCTATCCTCATGAATTATCCGGAGGTATGAAACAGAGAGTTGCAATAATTCGATCATTAATTAATGATTCTAAAAGTTTATTGATGGATGAATCGTTTAGTGCATTGGATGTTCAGGCAAGACACAAACTACAAAAACAAGTTCATAAAATTTGTAAAGAACAACATAAGACAATCCTTTTCGTTACACATGATATTGATGAAGCAGTATTTTTATCAGATAAAATTATCCTTCTTTCCAGAAGACCCGGAAGAATCAAGGAAATTTTTGAAGTTAAACTGGAGCATCCAAGAAATAGGGAAGATCGAAAATTTGAAGAGCTAGTATCTGAAATTATCCACACAATTGATGAACTAGAAGACGGTTGATTTAATCTTATGAACATGTCCATTGAATCGCCACGACTTACAGAAGTCGTGGTATTCTTGCACGTTTAATATCTAAAAAATCCAAAAAACATGTAGAATTTTAAGATTAATTATTCATTGATTATAGTCATTATCCAGACCAAATGGACAAGTTTGAACTACCACATATCTGACTTCTGATTTTTCTTCAAGAATCCTATTTTGAACGTCATGAGCGATTTTATGGGCCTCAGATACTGACAAATCACCATCAACTTCAATATGCAATGAAACAAAAGCATAATTTCCCATATAATCTACTTTAACTTCATGTGCATTTTGAGAATTAGGTACATTATTCGCAATATCCTTTATCTCATCAATGAAACTCTCAGATGGGACTTTACCAATAAGATAATTGAAATTAATTATAAAAAGCTTTACTGCAAGTCTGAAAATCAATAAACCAATGATTATTGCAACAATTGGATCTAATATTGGATATCCCATATTTGAAACAATTGCACCAACTAATACTGCAATTGATGAAAATACATCAGTTCTTTGGTGTTGACCATCGGCAACAATGGCAGGACTATTAATTTGTTTTCCCATACGAATAATGTAGCTACTGACTACAAAATTAACAAAGATTCCTACAACAGCCATAATGGCGACATGAATATCCGGAACAGTTAAAGTCTGGTTGAAAAATATCTGCTTAACAGCTTTTTCAATAATTTCCCATGAGATAAGAGACAAGAACAATACAATAAACAATCCGCTTAAAGCTTCTACACGACCATATCCAATTGGATGTTCCGAATCTGCAGGTTTTTGACTATAATAAAAACCGATATATGCAACAATCGTCGTAATTATGTCTGAAAATGTATGGGCTCCTTCAGAAATTAATGCACTACTCCCACATATAAATCCAACAGAGATATTTAAAATAGTCAAAAAGCAATTTGCAATAACAGCCACAATAGCTGCTTTTTTACCACCTTTTGAACGAAAGTCTTCACTCATAAATTGTTCCTCAAATATTATTTTATAATAATTTGTTTAATATATAATTTATTATGATATCATCCCAATACCCAAAATAAATATTTTACATTAAAAAACTGCGGAAAACAAATCGGTTAAATATCTTCAAAGGAATTAAATTTTACAATATGGTAAATAAAAAAGTTAAATTCATGCAAAGCGTTGTAGAATCTGCATCAAGAAATTTTTCTAATTTTATTTAATTAATTCATAAAGTTTATACTTAAGTAAACAAAAATAATTAATATGGTCAATAATGTAGATTTTAATTCAAATCCAAGAAAAGCCTTCTGGCAGTTTACTACTCCATTACTTCTTCTCACACTTTTTGAAGCAGGATACTCATTTGTTGATGTATTTTGGGTATCTCAAATGAATGCAGAATCATTTTTTGCAATAGGAGTTGCAGTGCCATTGGTTACATTGATTATAAGTTTTGGAAAGTCAATAGGCATTGGAACCAATTCAATAATGTCCCGGCAAATAGGGGATAACGATTTCACAGACACCTATAATTCGATTTTGCATGGTATTGCAGCCTGTTTACTAATTGGATTTATTGTTATAATATCTACATTCTTTTTAGAGGACATTTTAACTTATATGGGAGCAACTTCTTCAATGGAGCTGTCAATGCAGTATTTGACTCCAATATTCTTATGTCCATTTGTCTTTATCTTTTCCAATTTCTTTGCAAACACACTGCAGGCCGAAGGAAACTCAAAAACTCCTACCAGATTACTTATTCTAACAAACGTCCTGAATTTAATTTTGGATCCTATTTTCATATTCGTTTTAGGTTGGGGAGTTAGTGGTGTTTCATATGCTACAATATTATCTTCAGGAGTTACAGCTGTTTATTTATTATATTGGTATTTAAGTGGAAAATCCGAAGTTCCAATAAATTTCAAGTATTTCAAGCCAGGAATTGTTTATGACATAATCATTGTAGCCCTTCCAAACTTTTTAACAGACAGTTTATGGTGCATTTCCATGCTCTTCTTCAATAAGATTTTAATCGAACAGCTTGGCCAAATTGGTGTACTGCTTTATTCAACTGCATCAAGAATCGAATCCATAATGGTATCCCCACAAAAAGCATTTGGTAGAGGATTGGTAAGTGTCAGTGGACATTTATACGGAGCCAATAAAATTGATGAACTAGAGGATTTATATCATTATGTGCTTAAAAAAGCCATAATACTTGCAATTATTTCAACAATAATATTCTTCTTTATTAGAGATTATGGTTTTGCTTTGTTTTCAGTTACAGGCGCACCAGAATCAGTATTTTACATTGCCCTTGCAGCTATTATAATCATTCCATTCAATGAGGTTTCAGTAATGTCAGAAAAAATGTTGGATGGAATGGGAAAGAGTTATCATGAATTATTCTTTACAATTGGAATCATTATCTACGAAATTTCAATAGTGACATTATTGGCACCGATATTCAAACACGGAGTTTGTGTTTTACTGGGAATATTAATAGGTGAAGTTACATTTGCTATTGCTTATTATATCTTATTAAAATATCTTCTTAACAAATCCAAAAAAAATATTCCATCCTGTGCTAGTTCTTAATACGAAAATGGTTAAAATGTGATTTTAGATATCATTAATAATCAAAATGATTTCACTTTTTGACCTTCAAATTTTTTTAAACTGGAAACTGGATACTATCACCTACAAAAAAACATAGCCTTCTATTCAAAATTATTTTTCACCGATATGACTTGAAACCAACTTCATATCCAGTAAGAAAAGCTTTTTGAAACAATCCCTACATCCATGATATAGTTTATAAAGTAATAAATACAAATCACTTAATGTATAAATGATTAAAAGGTTGGTGAAAATATTAGCGAAATTCCAAAAATAAATCAAGAAAAAACAAAAGAAGACATTGTTAATTTCATTAAATCTAAAGTTAACGAAGCTAAAACCGACGGAATTGTTGTTGGTTTAAGTGGAGGAATTGATTCAACATTGGCAGCATATTTGGCATGTGAAGCTGTTGGAAAAGAAAATGTATTTGGAATAATAATGCCATCTACCACAACACCAACAGAAGACAAACTTCACGGAATTTCAATAGCTCAAGGTTTAGGAATTGATTACAAAGAAATAGCTATTGACAGCATCTTAAATGAATTTTTATTAATGACTCAACTTGAAGAGAATAATTTGGCTATTGGAAACCTTAAAGCCAGAATTAGAATGTCAATCATTTATTACTATGCAAATACTAAAAATTACCTCGTTAGCGGAACCGGAAATAAAAGTGAAATTTTAATCGGCTACTTTACAAAACATGGAGATGGTGCATGTGATATTGAACCGATTGGAGATTTATACAAAACTGATGTTTATAGATTAAGCGAATTTATGGGTATCTCGCAAGAAATTATCGATAAACCCCCTCGTGCGGGATTATGGAATAATCAAACCGATGAAGCTGAACTTGGAATGTCTTATGATTTAATTGACCAAATTCTTTATGAATACTGTGAAAATGATAAAGAAATTAGTGAAATTTCACAAAATTTAGAAATCTCACAAGATGATGTTGATATGATTATTAAAAAGATAATCAGGAACGAACATAAAAGCAAAGTTCCTGAAAGTCCTCAAAAAACAATCTTATAAAATGGTGATTTAGTGAGCGAAAATATTGAAAAGAAATGGCAGAAAAAATGGGCAGATGCAAAGCTATTTGAATCTAACCCTGATGAAAGAGAAAAATTATTCCTTACAGTAGCTTTCCCATACCCAAGTGGTGCAATGCATATTGGTCACGGCCGTACTTACACCGTGCCTGATGTTTATGCAAGATTTAAAAGAATGGAAGGCTATAACGTATTATTCCCAATGGCATGGCACGTTACAGGCGCACCAGTTATTGGAATAGCTGACAGGATTAAAAGAAAAGATCCTTGGACACTTGATTTATATGAAAGAGTTCACGGTGTACCAAAAGAGACTTTGCCAGAATTAGAAGACCCAGAATTTATTGTAAAATACTTCTCAACAGAATATCATGAAGTAATGGAAGAAATGGGTTATTCAATTGACTGGAGAAGAGAATTTAGGACAATTGATCCAACCTATAAAAAATTCATAGAATGGCAAATAACCACATTATACGAAAAAGGATTAGTTGCAAAAGGAGAACATCCTGTAAAATACTGTCCAAACTGTGACAACCCTGTTGGAGACCATGACTTGCTTGAAGGAGAAGGTGTAGGAGTTAATGAACTCACCCTTTTAAAATTCCCAATAGGAGATAAAATTTTAGTTACCGCAACACTTAGGCCAGAAACCATTGTCGGTGCTACCAACATCTGGTTAAATCCCGATGTGGAATATGTTTTAGCTAATGCAAATGGTGAAAATTGGGTTATAACAAAAGAAGCTCACTACAACTTATCGAACCAAATCAAAGATTTAGAAATCATTTCAGAAATTAATCCTAATGATTTAATTGGTAAAATGGCAACAAATCCATTTACTGGAGATGAATTACCTATATTCCCTGCCAGTTTTGTAAGTGCATCATACGGAAGTGGTGTTGTATTTTCCGAACCTGCTGATGCTCCAGCAGACTACATTGCACTAAAAGACTTGAAAAATAACGATGAATTAATAGCCAAATATAATTTAAGCGGAATTATTGAAAATGTAGAGCCAATTCCAGTATGTACCCTTAAGGGATATGGAGAAATTCCTGCTGCAGACATTATTGAAAGGCTTGGAATTACAGACCAAAACGATGAAAAATTACACGAAGCAACCAATGAATTATACAAACAGCAACACAGTAAAGGAAGAATAATCGAATCCATTCCTGATTTTGGTGGAATGAAAGTTCGTTTCGCTCGTGAAGAGTTAAAAGAGAAATTAATCAACGACAACATGGCTACAATCATGTATGACTTTGCTGAAAGGCCTGTTGTATGCAGATGCGGAAACAACTGTGTTGTTAAAATCATGGATGACCAATGGTTCATGAAATATGGAAATGAAGAATGGACCGAAAAGACTTTAGAAGTCCTTGAAGGAGAAACAATCATCCCTCATGAAATCAAAAATAACTTTGAATATTATCTCAACTGGCTAGACGATTGGGCCTGTTCTAGAAAAGTAGGACTTGGAACAAGACTTCCATGGGACAATCAATGGTTAATCGAACCTTTAACTGATTCCACCATCTACATGTCATATTATTCAATTGCAAAATACCTAAGGGACATGAATCCTGATGACTTGAACAGAGCATTCTTTGATAAGGTACTTTTAGATAAGGATTCCGGAGACATTACAGTGCCTGCAGAAAAAGTTAAAGAAATCCAGGATGAATTTAACTATTGGTATCCTCTTGACTGGAGGTTATCTGCAAAAGATTTAGTAGGAAATCACTTAAGTTTCCTGATGTTCCACCACAGTGCAATTTATCCAAAAGATAAATGGCCAAAAGGAACTGTAGTCTTTGGAATGGGTCTTTTAGAAGGAAACAAGATGTCTTCATCAAAAGGTAATGTTATTTTACTTAAGGATGCTATCAAGGATTACACTGCAGATGTAGTAAGATTATTCTTAATGGCCTCTGCCGAACCATGGCAAGACTTTGACTGGAGAGAAAAAGAAGTTTTAGGAACAAAAAGAAGACTTGAATGGTTTAGAGAGTTTGCAGCAAATATTGAAGAAATTAAAGGTTCCAAACTCGATTTAAGCAATATTGAAAAAGTAGAGCTTACCCGTACAATTGACTTATGGATGATAAGCCAACTTAATCAACATATTAAAAACGCTACAGAAGCACTGGAAGTTTTCCAAACAAGACAGGCATTACAAGATTCCCTATTCTTACTTAAAAAAGATATAGACCATTACCTATATCGTGTAAAACATTTAATCGATTCACAGGATCCTGCAATAATTTATGTCTTATCCACAGTTTTAGAAAACTGGATTAGGCTTTTAGCACCATTTACTCCACACACTTCAGAGGAATTATGGAGCAAATACGGTGGAGAAGGCTTTGTCAGTGAAGCAAGCTGGCCGGAATATGATTCAGAACTTGTAAGTTTAGAAATTGAAAAATCAGAAGAATTAGTGCAGAATATCATAAAAGATATTACACAAATCAAGAAAATGGTTAAAGGAGATATCTCCAAAGTCCATGTTTATCTTGCTCCTGATTGGAAATGGGAATTATACAAAATAGCCGATGAAGTCGGAAAACCGGATATCGGCCAAATTATGGGAAGAGCTATTCAGGCTAACATCAACGATGATAAAAAAGAAATCGCAATGGTAGCTAAAAAAATCGGTAAGGAAATGACCAAAACAAGATACATCGGTAAAATCAATGAAGAAGAAATTTTAACCGATGCACTTGACTACATTACTGAAGAAATTGGTGATGAAGTCATTATTCACACCGATGATGCTTATGACCCACAAAACAAGGCAAGAAATGCAATGCCTTACAAACCAGCAATATTCATGGAATAATTCAATTATTCCCTCTTTTTTTCTTTAAATACCAATTTAATAAACATTTTAGATATTTAATATGAAAACCTCGAAGTGGACAATACATCCATGAAATTTAATCAAAGATAGGGTCTTTAATTTTTACTAGTATATTAACTTCACTGCAAAATATGAAACAAACAAATAATTTAATTAAACAAGTCATCAAATAATAAATATAGATATTGTTGGATGTAGATTAAATCATGGTGAAAACATGAGCAAATCAAATATTGCAAAAATTGAAGAAGCAATCCTAAAGTTTACAAAACCGGACTATATGGTCATGCAAAAAAAAGTTGATGAATTTTTGGAAAAAAAATCAGAAACTACTGAAAAGCCAGTGAAAAGCATATTTAAAAGCATTGATTTTAATGGAATGCAGGTTTTTACCTTTGGAGATAAAAAATCCAAAAACACCATCCTTTTCATGCATGGCGGAGCATATGTAAACGAGATAAATTACCAGCACTTCCTATATTGTTATCTGCTATCGAAAAAATTAGATGCTTATGTCCTTGCACCAGTTTATCCTTTAGCACCATTACATGACGTGAATGAAAGTATTGAAAAAATTACAGAATTATATAAATCTTTGATAGATTTAAACACCAATTTAATCTTAATGGGCGACTCAGCAGGTGGAGGATTCATATTATCATTTTCACAATACATAAAAACTATCAATTTAACCCAACCGGATCACATCATAACATTTTCACCATGGGTCGACATTTCAATGAGCAATTCTCCATACAATGATGAAAACGATCCGATTTTAGGAGAAATTGGCCTTAGAGAAATTGGAAAATCCTGGGCTGGAAATCTAGACACTAAAGACTATAAAGTAAGTCCTATTTTTGGAAATGTGGCCAATCAGGCCCCAACACTAATTTTTGCAGGAGATAATGAAATATTCTACAAGGACATTAAGCTTTATGTTGAAAAACTCGAAGAGAATGATGTTAATGTTAAATTCATAACTGGAAAAGGATTATTCCATATTTATCCATTATTCCCCATACCTGAGGCAAAAAAAGCATTTAAAGAAATAAAAAAAGAGATAATGGCATAATTATCTCATATATAAAATATATTTTCCAAATTTCGGAATTCTATAAATAATAACTGCAGCAGCATAACTGCATATTATCAATACAATCCAAAGAATAATAGCTTTTACAGGTTCTGAAAATGGTAAATACACAACAAACGGCAACAATGGTAGCCTAAATAAGTTATGTATTAAAAACACTGCAAATGAATACTTTGATAAAAATTGGATTCCCCTATATGCTTTTACTGTTTCTACTCTGGAACATAATTCAAATAAGGCAAATGAACCCAATAAAATGAATGGGAATTCATACCATAAGAAGAAATCATATCCTCTTAAGAATGTGTAGTATTGGAACAATACGCAAATTATAAATGAAATGATAGCTAAAAGCGCTAATTTGTAACTTGAATACTTTTTAAAGTATCCTTTTTTAACCAAATATCCTAAAATAATATAAATTCCATATGCTCCACCACTAAAACCAAGTGAATACTGTATATTTACATCCTGAATTCCAAAAATATCAAACAATAATGAAACAAAAGGAACAACGAATGCTAAAAATGAAAATACTATTGTTGCACGGTAAATTGTATCCACATCAAAGTGTTTTAAAGCAGCTGCAACAAAAGGCATTGAAAGATACATTCCAATAATCATTGGCATATACCACATGTGAGAGAAAAACAATGTTCCCGCTTCTGAAACATTCACGACATCATAAAATACAGTAACAAACTGTAAACTAATCACATATAAAATTGTCCAAATTACAGTAATGATGATTAGAGTTCTTACATTGTTTGCCCAAAAGTGACGGGTCTTATCATCATCATAACTTCTATCAAGCAACAGATAACCTGTAATCATTAAAAAGAATGGAACACCAATACGCCCAATAAAGAGTGATGCAAAGTTAAAAATCCTTGAAGGTAAAGTATAATTAACTATCATGTCTGAAGTGATTATATAAATTCCATCAGTAGCATGAATATACAATACTGTCAAGATAGCTATTGCGCGTACAAGATCAATCCATTGAATCCTAGTTTTAGCCATAAATTTTCACCGAAAAATTGACATGAATATTTATGTTATTTACCAATTAAAATATTTTGTTCAAAATAATTGTTAATCAATACAAAAAAATAGAAAAGTCGGTTATAATTTTCTAGCAAAAAGCAGATAGCCACTATGACCGACCATACGTGTTTTTGGTCTTACACCCTGAGTTCTAACTTCCAATCCTCTCTCAAGAGTTTCAATAATTTCAATATCATAAAAGCCTAATTTTTTAGCTACACGGTAAGAAGTTTCGGCCTGATCAATATAAGGTGCATAAACTGCAAGCCATCCACCAACATTTAATGATTCCATTACCTCTTCAAATATTTCAAATGGCTTTGGCAAGTCTAAAAAGATCAAATCAATGTTATCTTCATCGATACCTTCCTTAATATTTTTATTTTTGACTTCGATGTTTGTAATTCCAAAATTATCAATATTCCTGCGGGCAACTTCAGCAAAGTCTTCGCGGATTTCATATGTAAAAACCTTGCCCTGCAATCCTACGACATTTCCAAAATGAAGTGCAATAGCTCCAGCACCGGTTCCAGCATCGACTACACGAGATCCTGCACCCAAACCTGTATGAGCCAACACTTGCCCAATATCCTTTTTAATAAGAATTGAACATCTTCTTTCCATCAAATCGATGAAATCATTGACATTAGGTTTTACGATTTTAAATGAGTGGTCAAGGTGACTTTTTACTTCATCCCCTATTTGTGCATTGTCCAATACATCCGCCTTTACAATGCCTAAATCGCTTTGAAATTCAGCCCCTGGCTTTAAAATATACTTTTTTCCACGTTCATCTAAAATCATTTTCATACATTACACCTAATTTTCAAGTTCTGCCAATCTTTTCACTCTTTTTAATGAATCAGGGTGGGTTGAGAACAGTTCCATGATTCCGCTTGTTTTTGAAATTTTAACTTCTGAGTTGGCTAGTTTTCTTAACTCTTCATCGGAAATTCTTCCGTCACCATCAAAGTCTATTTGCTGGAAGTCTGTAACATCACGTTTAGCATTATTTACATCAGTTGCAAAAAATGCCCTGTTAACATTAACATCATCAATAGTTTCCTTACTGCATCTTGAAGCACCGTAAGACAATTTGTAAAGCGCTGATACCAATGCTGCCGGACGATTACCAAATTCAACGCTTGCTGCATCAGCATAGTATTCACGGGTTCTTGAGATAAACAATACCAATAGCTGACCCAACAAGTAAAACAGATAACCAAATATTCCTATTATGAGTCCAGCACCATTATCATTATCCCCTGAAAACATAAAGGACAATGCAATATAATAGCAAATCATTGGAATTACACTAACTGCTGCTGTTACAGCCATGTCATTATGTTTAATATGACCCATTTCATGACCAAGCACTGCTTTTAGCTCATCACGGTCAAGCAAGCCTAAAATTGGACGAGTTATTGCTATATGTCCACTTCTGCTTGTTCTTCCATAAGCAAATGCATTTGGAATGTTGATTTCAGAAAGACCAATTTCAGGTTTTGGAACACCGGCAGCATCTGCCAATTCCTGAACCATCTGATGAATATGTGGTGCTTCAGCTTCAGATAACGGTCTTACATTCATTGAACGTTTAACAATACTTGGTCCAAACCAATACTGTAAAAATACGATTACTAAGCTCACACCTGCGTATAATCTCCAACTGCTTATTCCCAAATAACGTCCGACAAGGAAAATAAGGAAATAAACAATTGTAAACATAATCACAGATGTTAAAAGCATTCTTAACTTAAGTTTCCATGTACCTTTCATTTTAACACCTTAAACTTTTCATGACATTACTTTTCATGTACTCTCTCAATTGAATTATATATAATATTTTCAAATATAAAAACATTAAGCAAACATTAATTATTGACAAAAAACATAAACATCTTACATAAAGAAATGGTGATTTAATGACTGGACCATGGGTAGAAAAATATAGACCACAAAATTTAGAAGACATCGTAGGACAAAAACAAATCATAACAAGACTTGAAAAATATGTTGGCGAAGGAAGCATGCCTAACTTAATGTTTACTGGACCTGCAGGAGTTGGAAAAACAACAACAGCAATTGCACTAGTAAAATCAATTCTTGGAGAATATTGGAAACAAAACTTCCTGGAATTGAATGCATCCGATGCAAGAGGAATTGAAACTGTAAGAAACGACATTAAAAATTTCTGTAGACTTAAACCTATAGGCACTCCATTCAGAATAATATTTTTAGATGAAGTAGACAACATGACCAAAGATGCTCAACACGCTTTAAGACGTGAAATGGAAATGTATACAAAAACAGCATCATTCATCCTTTCATGTAATTACTCTTCCAAAATTATTGATCCAATCCAGTCAAGATGTGCTATTTTTAGATTTGCTCCAATAAAAGGTGAAGAAATAGCTGAAAGATTAAAGTTCATTTGTGAAAGTGAAGGATTTGAAGCTGATGATAAAGGTATTGAAACCATAGTCTACTTTGCAGAAGGAGATATGCGTAAAGCTGTCAATGTCCTACAGGCAGCTACAAGCGAAGGAGAAGCCGTCACTGAAGATTCTGTCTATGAAGTCATTTCCAAAGCGAAACCTCAAGAAATAGGAAATATGATTAATAAGGCATTAATGGGAGATTTCCTAGGAGCCAGAACCATTTTAAGAGAAACCATGGTTTTACAGGGAACTAGCGGTGAAGACATGGTTAGTCAAATTTATTCAGATGTTTCCAAAAGAGTTGTTGACGGAAAAATGGAACCTGATTTTTATATTGATTTGATTGAAGCAATAGCTGATTGTGACTTTAGAATAAGAGAAGGAGCAAATCCTAGAATTCAACTTGAAGCATTACTAACTAAATTTATCTAAGGTATGGAAATGTTATGGACTGATAAATACCGACCGCAAACCTTAGATGAAGTGGTTGGTAACAATAAAGAGAAAAAAATAATTATTGATTGGGTTAACAGCTGGAAAAATGGTAATCCTCAAAATCCACTGCTTTTGGTTGGTCCCCCAGGAATTGGTAAAACAACACTTGCATTAGTGATAGCAAAGGATTTTTCAGAACATATTGAACTTAATGCAAGTGATAAACGTTCTCAAGATGTAATTAAACGTACAATAGGAGAATCATCCTCATCAAGGTCCCTTTTTGGTGATGAATACAAGTTAATTATCATGGACGAAGTTGACGGTATTCATGGAACTAATGACCGTGGTGGAGTTAAGGCTATCGGAGAAATTATCAAAAATTCCAAACATCCGATGATATTAATAGCTAATGATTTTTATTCAAAACGTTTGCAATCCATAAAACCTAAGTGTACAGTTATTAAAATGCCAAAGGTAAGAAGTCCGAGCATCAGAAAAGCGCTTAAGGAAATTGCTCAAAAAGAAGAAATTAAAGCTAATCCTAAGGCATTGGATTTGATTGCTAAAAAGTCCAATGGAGATATGCGTTCCGCAATAAACACCTTACAGTCATTAGCCGATAAGGAAAATGTTTTAGAACCTGCAGATGTTGAAAACATCAGAACAAAAGACGACAGGTCAGACATATTCAATGCAATAACTGGTGTTTTGAAAAGTAAAAATCCATTACATGTAAGGGAAGCCCTAAGGGTTGACGAAGACCCCACATTAGTTATGGAATACATTGCAGAAAATATCCCTAGAGAATACACTAACAAAAATGAAATCAAAAAAGCTTATGAAAACATAGCCAGGGCAGATTTATACTTTGGAAGAGCACAAAGCAGCAGAAATTATGGTTATTGGAAATATGCAAGTGATTTCATGGGAATTGGAGTAAGCTCATCAAAAAAAGAAACATATAAAAAATTCTCAAAAATCCAAACACCAACCATATTTACATTAATGGGACGAAACAGAGGTAAAAGAAACTTAAGGGATGGAATTGCTCAAAAAATGTCAGAAAAAATGCATATTTCACATGCAATTGCCATTTCAATGTTCCCATATTTGGAAATAATGTTTGCAAATGATGAACTTGCATGGGAAATCTCTGACTTTTTAGATTTGGACGAAACTGAAATAAAACGATTCAGAAAGAAAAAAATCCCTAAAAAGGTCATCAAAAAAATGGAAGAGAAAAAAGGTCAAATGAGGGCTGAAGAGCGTGACAGGAGATTTGAAGAACTTCAAAATCAGATGATGAATGAAGTTAAAAACAAACCTGAAGAAGAAATTCCATTCGAAGTTAATATTGAAGAAAAAACTGAAGAAATAGTTGAAGAACCTCCAGAAACTGAAATTAACGAAGCTGAAAAGGAAATAGTTGAAGAACCTCCAGAAGCTGAAGTTAATGAAACTGAAGAGGAAAAATCTAAAAAGAAAGGGGACAAACAAGTTTCACTTTTTAGTTTCTAATTTTTTTTCAATGTATTCAGAGGCCTTTAAAACATTTTCACGATATTGAGGAGCTACATCTTCTAAAAATTCCATGAAGGAAGTAGCTAACTCATCATTATTTTCATTTTCAATAATCTTTTTACCATCCATTTCTAAAAATGAGTTGATCCAATCCAAAGGAACATTAATCAAAGGATATATTTCATCGGATTTTTTATTGAATTCCAAACCGTCACCATGAAAAATTGCTGAAAAAATACCGTTGACCTCCTCATCAAGAATTGTAGGGTTTATAACATAGTCATAATCCCCTTCATAAACCAATTTCACACCATACTTTCGAGTGTATGGCTCCATCAACACTTCCACCATAAAATTGTTTTGAGGCATTAAAATAACTGAATTTGGATTGATTTCAAAAGACAGCACCTTTGATGACTTTGAACAAATTTTTTGAAATAGGCTATTTCTCACAATTTCGATTTCGGGATAGTGTTTTTTAAAGGTGGCTTCCCGTTTTCTTGAAAACTTTGAAAATCTTAAATTGTTAATATAAATTTTTTGTGGAGTATATGAAATGAATCTGGTATCCACTCCAATAATCTTTAAAAATTTCAACACGTCTTTTTTGGATGTTGAAAATTCTTCCTTATCTTGTGCCAATCCTGAAATATCAAACATCAAATCCATATTATCATTCTAAATTAAGTGTATTTCTTAAAGCCTTTTCCATGACATCAACAGGTGCGGTTTTGCCTGTCCATATTTTAAAGCTTTCTGCTCCCTGATACAGTAACATCTTAATTCCGTAAACAGGTTTGGCATTTGCTTTAATCGCTTCCTTTATAAGCACTGTTTCGTTTGGATTGTAAACTGCATCAAATACGACCAAATCCTCATCCATCATATCTGCCTTAACGATTGGTTCATCGTTGATATTAGGATGCATTCCCAAAGGAGTGGTGTCGATTAAAACATCAGCACTCTCCATATAATTGCCAATTGCATTGATTGAATCAGAAGCAACTTCCCCAATCAAACCTGAATCTGAAACATCACTAGCCAAACTTTCCGCTTTAACTTCATTTCTATTTAAAATTGTTAAAGATTCAGCACCGTATTTTGCAATATAAAATGAAATCGCCCTTGAAGCACCGCCCGCACCAGCAACGACAACATTCTTATTTTTAATTGATGTTACCTCTCCAATAGCTTTTACAGCACCAATTCCATCAGTATTATAACCTTTCAAATTCTTAAAATCAATTGTATTTACCGCACCGATTAACCTGGCCACTTCATCCAGCTCATCCAGGTATTGCATTACGTCAACCTTATGAGGAATAGTGACATTGAACCCTTTAATGTTTAAAGATTCAGCCCCTTCAATCGCTGATTTTAAATCATTTGAATTTACATCAAATGCAACATATGCATAATCCATGTTCAATGCATCAAATGCTGCATTATGCATAGGCGGTGAAAAGCTATGCTCGACAGGATGGCCTATTAAACCGACAATATTTGTACTACCTTTAATTTTCATATATTAGTTTATTGATTAACAAAGATTATATAACTTTGTACATACATAGTTAAATTATAATATATTATTTACAAGGAGAGTAAAAATGGAATTTACAAGACCAAGAGGTACAAGAGATTTCTTATTTGAAGAAATGCGTAAGAGAAAACAAGCAGAAGGTACCTTAAGAAAAATATTTGAAAGTTACGGTTATCAAGAAATTAAAACACCCTTATTTGAAGAATTAAGCTTATTTACAACAAAATCCGGAGAAGAAATTGTAAACCAATTATACAATTTCAAAGACAAATCAGACCGGGAATTAACTTTAAGACCTGAAATTACCGCACCTGTTGCAAGATTATACTTAAATGAACTTGAAAAAACAGCTGTGAAACCAATCAAACTTTATTACTATGGAAGCTGTTTCAGATATGAAAGACCTCAAAAAGGAAGATTCAGACAATTCTGGCAATTTGGCTGCGAATTGATTGGTGCAAAAACTCCTCAGGGAGAAGCCGAAGTCATTGCACTTTGTTCAGATGCAATCAAATCATTGGGAATTACAAGCGCAGACGTTAATATCAACCATTTAGGAATTATAAGAGGACTGTTCAAACACTTTGAAATATCAACTGAAACCCAAAGGGAAATCATGGTCGTAATCGATAAAGGGGACAAAGACCTATTAATCGAATCTTTGAGTGGTGATGAACCGGTTATCGACAATGATGAATTAAATCAAATTTTATTAAAATTAATTGACCTTGTTGGAGACAAATCAATAATAAGTGAAGTTGAAGAATTGATTGCACCATATGATGAGCCAAAAGAAGCGCTTGAACAACTAAAAGAATTAATATCACTTCTTGAAGCATTCCAGGTTCAAAATTATACTTTAAACTTAGGTGTTGCAAGAGGACTTGATTATTATACCGGAATCGTATTCGAAATCTATGTTCCGGAACTCGGTGCTCAAAAGCAAATTTGCGGTGGAGGATCATATAGTCTTGTCAAGCTCTTTGGAGGTCAGGAAGTTGAATCAACTGGTTTTGCATTAGGTTTTGACAGATTAATGAATGCAATTGAAGAATTGACTGATGCAGAAGAATTGCCTTCACACTTGGATGTTTATGTAGCTCCAATTTCAGCAGACGTTAGAGTTAAAGCATACGAAATTACACAAACATTAAGACAAAACGGATTCAAAACAGATGTTGACTTAAACGGCAAAAAATTCAAGAAACTAATGAATTATGCCGATAAAATCAAGGTTGAAAAGATGATAATTATAGGTGCCAATGACCTTGCAGAAGGCAAAGTCACCGTTAAGGACATGGTCAGTGGAAATCAGGAATTAGTTGACATCGACAATATCGTAAATCATATTAAAGGTGAATAAAATGGAAATCAACTTTAGACATGAAATCAATGGCCAAAAGGTCATTACAGCAGTAGCCCAAGATGCAGACACCAACCAAATTTTAATGTTGGCAAACATGAACAAGGAAGCACTTCAAAAAACAATTGAAACCGGTAAGGCCCATTACTGGAGCACTTCAAGAAACAAGATTTGGTTGAAAGGAGAAAGTTCAGGACATTTCCAGGAAGTTAAAGAGATTCTTGTTGACTGTGATATGGATGCAATCGTTTTGAAAATCAAACAAACTGGAGCAGCATGTCACGAAGGCTATCTTTCATGTTTCTTTAGAAAATTGAATACTGAAAACGTTGACATTGAAGATTTAAAAGAAGATGATTTGGAAATTATCCTGGAAAGACTCGTAAACCCTGATGAAGTGTATTAAAATGAAACGCATTATCCCAGATACAAGTGCTGTTATTATAGGTGCAATAAGCGAAATTGTCAAAAAGGAAGACCTTGATTATCCAGAAATCATCGTGCCGGAAGCAGTTGTATGCGAACTTGAACATCAAGCCAATGCCAATAGAAGTGAAGGCCATAAAGGTTTAAAGGAACTTCAAAAATTGCAACGCATGCAATATGAAGGTGAATTGGCCATTGATTTTAAAGGCAAGCGTCCTACCAACTATGATATAAAATATGCAAAAAGCGGTGAAATTGACAGCATCATAAGAGATTTGGCAAGGTCCGAAATGGGAACATTGCTTACAAATGACAAGGTGCAAGCCGAAACAGCAAAAGCTCAGGGAATTCCAGTTTACTATTTTGAACAGAAATATGTTGAAAAGGAATTGTCAATTGAAAGATTCTTTGATGAAAATACAATGTCAGTGCATTTAAAGGAAAATGTCTGTCCTATGGCTAAGAAAGGAACACCAGGCCATATTGACTTTGTAAAGCTTGATGACAAGCCTTATACCTACTCACAACTTCATGAAATTGTAGATGAAATTCTTGATAAGGCAAAAAGCGATTCAAAAACATATTTGGAATCATCAAAGGAAGGTTCATTTGTCGTTCAATCAAGAGAATACAGAATTTCAATAGCTTATCCGCCATTTTCTGAAGGTTTGGAAATTACTGTTGTAAGGCCTGTTGCCAATATAAATTTGGATGAATATCACCTATCCGACAAATTGCTTGAAAGAATCAGAACCAACGCCGAAGGAATCCTGATTTCAGGTTCTCCAGGAGCCGGTAAGTCCACATTCGTACAAGCCATTGCAAAATATTACTCATCAAAATTAAATAAAATTGTAAAAACCATGGAATCCCCAAGAGATTTGCAATTGCCTGATGACATTACACAATACAGTCCATTAGAAGGCAGTATGGAAAATACTGCTGATGTACTGCTGCTTGTAAGGCCAGATTACACCATCTATGATGAACTTAGAAAAAATACCGACTTCAGCATTTTTGCAGATATGAGGCTGGCAGGGGTTGGAATGATTGGTGTTGTCCATGCAACAAGACCTATTGACGCGATACAGAGAATTGCTTCAAGAGTGGAACTGGGAGTAATTCCATCCATTGTCGATACAAGCATTTACATTGAAAACGGGAAAGTTACTCATGTTTATGAAACAAAAATGACCGTCAAAGTTCCAACAGGCATGAAGGAAGCCGACCTTGCAAGACCTGTTATTGAAGTTCGTGACTTTGAGACTGGAGATTTGAAAAACGAAATTTATACCTACGGTGAACAGACCATCGTAATGGACATGGATTTGGTTAATGGAACTGGCCAAGATGAAACTCACAAATCAGCTGTTGACAAGATTGCCGAAAAGGAAATTCTAAGAAAAATTAAAAAGATTCTTCCAAAAAAGGCAAAAGTTGATGTTGAAGTAATATCACCAAACAGAGCCAATATTTACATTCCCGAAGAGTTTATTCCAAAAATTATTGGTAAGAACGGTAAAAGAATTGCTGAAATTGAAGAAAGTATTGGCATAAGTCTTGGAGTGGAAATAATTGAAGAAAAACCAGTGAATAAAGCTCCATTCGAAATCGATATTACACATACAAGAAAGCAGTTGATTTTAGAATTGGGAAAGGACAATGGAAGAGAAAATTTTGACATTTATATAAATGGAGAATATCTATTAACCGCAACCACATCCAAGAAAGGTGAAATTAAAATTAAAAAAGGAATAGAACTTTCTGATTTCATCATTGAAGCTATTGAAATGGGATTGGAAATTACTGCCATAAAAAAATAGGAGATTAACATGAAAATTGGAGCATCAACACTTGCAGGCATAGAATTTGAACTAGAAAAAACCTTAGATTTCATTGAAAATTTAGGGATTGAATATGCAGAGCTTGTACATCAATACCCTGCAGAATTTATCGATTCTGAGATATTGGAAAGTTATAACTTAAAATATTCAATTCATGCCCCATTCATGGACGTTAATATTGCCAGTCCACAAGATCAAAGCAGATTAAATTCAATAGTTCAGATTAAATCTTCAATTGATTTGGCAAATGAAATAAATGCTGAAGCCGTAGTGGTTCATCCCGGATTAATCTCATTTTTAGCAAATAAATATTTTAAAAAAGAGGTTTATGAGTTTGCAAATGAATCAATTAAAGAAATTGGAGATTATGCTAAAGATTTGGGAGTTATGGCAACCATTGAAAATATGCCTAACTTCGAATCAATGATTTATCAGAATATTGCTGATTTGAATCAATTGCTTGTAGAAAATGAGATGCATATGACTTTGGACATCGGCCATGCAAATCATGTGGGATATGCTCCAGATGAGATGATTTTTGATTCCATAAAACACATACATGTGCATGATAATTTAGGTGATGATGACTCACACTTGCCATTAGGTGAAGGGTCTATTGATTTAAAATACATCATCAATACTCTTGAGTCAAAAAATTATGATGGCATCTACATACTCGAAGTAAATGATTACGATTCCATTAAAAAAAGTTATGAGTATATGAAGAAAAACTTCTAGAGAAGTTTTCTTTCCTTAATCTCTTTTTTAAAATACAGATATTTTGAATCGATGACACTTCTAATATTTTCTGCTGTTTTTTTACCGATTCCTTCAACTTCCTGAAGGTCCTTTTCAGAAGCATTAATGACATTTCCTACAGAACCAAAATGCTCCAATAAAGCTTTAGCATTTACAGGCCCAATATTAGGTAATGACTCTATAATAAACAATTGCTGTTCAAGCAAGCTAACGGGTTTTTTATCAGTTCTGATTTGAACGGGAGTGTGTTCACCATTCTGTTCACGTATTGCAATTCTCTTAATCATTGCAGCAGTATCCTGAGCATTTCGAGTAGGAATGATACTGATTCCAAAATCCAGTGCGATAGATGCAATAGATCCCCTAATTGCATTAGCATTAACCATTCCCGCATATAAATCATCCCCTTCAAGAATCAATAAAGGTTTTTTAAATTCTTCAGACAATTCACGGGCCTGCTTAAATAATCGCTTGTCTATAAGTGAATCCACAAAATCCTTAGCTGTTTTTCTTTCGATAGCTACCTCATCACTAACCTGATAATCCCCAACAGCCATTGATCGAATTTTAACATCCATCTCCATTTCAGTCAAATGCCTGATTACCTTTGAATTTCCTTCACGTGAATCTGCATAAACAATCGGGAAATCATTTTCTTTTTTGGGCTTGTCAATAATTTTAACTTTCTTTTCATTTTCCATTCTTTGAACTGCAGATTGATTTAATTCCTTTAAAACATCATCATCAATTAATTGATTTTTCATATGATGTTCTTTATTAATGGAAGACCAGAAATAAGCCTCATCTCGTGTCCCGTTTGTTACTAAAACCTTCACACGACCGGTTCTTTTACGGCCAGTCCTCCCTCTTCTTTGAATCATTCTAACTTCAGAAGGAACCGGTTCATATAATATTACCAAATCAACAGCAGGAATATCAATACCTTCCTCTGCAACACTGGTTGATAAAAGAACATCATATTCTCCCATTCTAAATGATTTAATAATGGCTTTCTGTTGTTTTTGGGTTAAACCCTTTTTGCCGTCCTTTGCTGCTTGACCAAAGAATTTAGCGGATTTAATCCCATCTTTTTCAAGCTTTTGATGAATCATTTCAAGTGTATCCCTATATTGGGTAAAAACAATGATTTTAGAAGAAGTATCATCTTCATTCTCTGTGAATCTTGTTGACTGAAGTTTAGTTTGACCGTCCCCCAATCCAAGCTCCTTTTTAAGAATTTTAGATAGTTCTCTTAATTTTGGATGTTCCCAACCATTTTTTTCAGCATCTCTTGCAAGTTTAACAGCACGTGAAAAATTATCATCCCAGAGTAATGACTTTGCAGCTTTAGTTTTCTTTTTGCGTAGCCTTGCAACATATTTATTGAAGGTGGATACACCTTGAGTTTCAATCAGCTCTTCGGCATGCTGCAGATTGATAACAGCACTCAATATTGAAATGGCCTGAAACAAATCCTTATCCGGATTTGTGGTTCTGGCAATTTCACCTTGAATCCTACCTCTGGCTTTTAGAACATCAGTTTTTCCAACAGAAACTGTTTTAATAACACCCATATTTTTTAAGGCTTTAAGTCTAATCTTCAATGCCTTATTAACATGGACTTTAATTTTTTCCAACTCTTCACTCATCTTAATTCTAACCCAATCAATTTCAACCGGATTAAAATATGGCTTAACATCACTGTCATCTTCTGTTTTAACAACAATGTTTTGAATATAGAGATTTTTGCAAACTTCATTAATTTTTGATTTGTCGGAACCCGGAGATGCTGTCAAACCCAATATTAAATTAAATTTGGATTCACGAACATATCTTGATGCCAAATAAACATATGAATAAGATCCAACACCATGATGGCATTCATCAAAAACAATCAAGGAAACACTACTTAAATCATAACGCCCATTCAATAAGTCAGATTCGACTGTTTGAGGTGTGGCACAAATAATTCTGGATTCTTCCCACCTTTTAACACGCTCATCAGTTTTAATAGCTCCTGTTATGGAAGTGCACGGAAGAGTTAAAAATTCCTTAAAGCTGTCTTCATGCTGAATGGCCAAAGGTTTTGAAGGTGCCAAAACAAGGACTTTGGAATTTTTGACTTTATTCAACCTGTCTGCTGCAACCAATATTGCCACGATTGTTTTACCTAATGCAGTAGGTGCTACAACCATAGTATTTCCTTTTTTCAGCACATCCCCAGCTAGAATCTGCTGATACAGTCTTGATTCGATTGCATCTTTTTTAAGTAAAGGATGATTAATATAACTAGTCATAACAAAGCCCTCTAAACTAAAATTTTTAAATCTACCAATAACCCTACTAATATTATTTTTTTGAATATTTATAAACATTGAGAGAGAGCATCTGAAAAGTAATAGCAGTTACTAAAAGGTCACAGCATTACTCACCAAATACAAAAATTACAAAAAAAATAAATTAAAAATAATTATTCAAAACTGCAGTAACATCCTTTGAAATTTTGCAGTTTTTCAAAAAGAAACCTATCTTATTTTTTAGAAAAATTCATCTATTCCTTAAAATCATGAATAACGGATTTGAACTTGGTAGCTGCCTCACCAATGGCTACTATCATTTCACAATCCAAATTCAATGCTTTTCTTATACCATCTGCAACATCATCCTTATCTGCACCAAGAGTGCCATCTTTTTTAAATTCACTCATGTGGTTCAAGAATATCCTATCATTCAATCTTGAATTTTCATTCAATTTTTCAATAGCTATTCTTTGAGATACGGGAGATGCAGGAACAACAAATCTTGAAAATTTAAGTACACTATTAAATATATCTAAATCGCTTGAATAACCTGACTCGGAAGAGATTGTAATAACTGTTGTAAACTCCCCAAACAACTTTTGAAATTCCTTTAAAACAGTCTGAACGCCGGCAGGATTATGTGCATAATCTACAAAAACAGTTTTGCCGTCAATCATATCCACTTTTTCCATTCTTCCTTCCACTCCTGTAAAAGTGGATATCGGTTTTAAGATTTTATCAAAAGGCAATCCTAAAAATTCGTGAGCTGCAATAATTACTCCAGTAACATTATAAACATTATGAAGTCCATCAATTGCCATCTGAACAGTTAATTTTCCTTCAGGAGTGTGCAAATCAAAGGTCCTATTATTCAAGTCCACATTTGTTGCAATGTAGTCCACTTGAGGAGTTGTTATACCGCATTTACAAAAGTAATAACCGCAACCTGAAATAATTTCCTTAACGGTGATTTCATTACCGCAGACACATTCCTTTAAACCTATTGAATCCGGAGTTTCATCAACACCAAAAGTAATCACTTCACCACCATAGTTCAGTTGCCTTAAAAGTCCAATTACTGTTGGATCATGACCATTAACAATGATTTTTTTACCGTCCAACTCTTTAATCAGTTCCCCTTTCACATTGGCATAATCCATAAAGCTGCCCAAATCCTTTAAATGGTCAGGAGTAATGTTTGTAATCAAACCGCAGTCCATGTCAGTATTTTTCACGATTCTTTCAACAGTGCCTGGAACTCCAAAGGTTCCTACTTCCAAAATTCCAACATCAGCGTCCAATCTAGATTGCAAAATCGGAATAAATTCCGCATTCCCTTGCATTCCCTCAAGATTATGTTTACAAGGAGTTATTCCATTGTCTTCAGCGATTTTTTTAAGCAAAGTTGTTGTGGTTGTTTTACCGTTGGTACCTGTTATTCCAAATACAGGTTTTTCAGCCTTAAAAATTTCTATAACATCAGTTAATTCCAAAACTGGCTTATTGATTCTTTTATAAACTTTTGAATCTTTAGATAAACTGGCAGGTGGAATTATATAATCTGACTTTTCAAAAAATTCATCTGGAGTTTCACCATAAAAAACTTCAATATCATAACCTTCAAGAGCGCTTGCAAATCTGCAATCTTGTTTTTGTGAAATATCAGTTCCAATGACATTGAATCCTCTTTCTTTAAGGATTCTTGCAATCAAATTGCCATTAGCACCGCAAACACCAATCACTCCAAAGGTGGTGTCTTTTCTAAAGTCAGATTCATCCATATTTTTACTTCCAGTTAAATATTAAATTAAAAAAAGAATATTTGAGAAAATCTATTCAAAACGAACAAGATTTTCTAAATCTCCATAAACAACATCCAGTCCACACATTGATGGAACATAGTTTGCTGCTTTTGCTGAATTTACACCAATTACTTCAAAGCCCATCTCTTCAATAGGTGCTACAACCATACAAGTATCACAGACAACGTTACCTCCTGCGTCCTCAATAGTTTTGGTATAGCCCATCCTATCAGCAGTTGCTTTAACACTAACTGATGTACAAATCCATAATTTATTCTTAATAGTTTTTCCCTGAACAATGTTAGCTACCTGTTTAATCTCCTCCAAAGATGCGTGAGGACATCCTAAACAAATCAAATCAGGTTGTCTGTCAGTTGTAGTTAATTTTTCACGAGTTTCAAGAATTTCCTTATCAGATATGAACATTATATCCTCAACTTCTTCTTCACCTGCGACATCCGCTTCTGGAGTAACATCCTTAACGTGATATAATGCTACAGAACCTGATGAAGCAAGAGCTGCTCCCAAAGTTTTTAAATCATTGTTGTTTGGGGTATTTTGAAGTTTGAATAATGGAACTCCCCCACCTACTACCTTACCGATAATGTAGCCTAATGCACCAAAGTCAGCGCCTTTTAACTCAGTTGTAACATTAACAACCAAATTAGCTTTCCTGTTTTCCTCCAAATGGAAACCATATAATGGAGTTTTTCCAACTATTGCTGCGGCAAGTGCAGCAGGTCCGCCTTCACGATTGGTTCTTGCACCGATTACAGAATTACCATATGCAACGGCAGATGATTCAGACCATGAAATGTGGTCTCTGAATCTAGGAACATTTCCAACCAGATAAGGAGTACATGTACAGGTTTTTGCTATTCCAAGTTCTCCATAAGCATCTACAATCTGATTTTGCTTTATTGCAAAATCCCGTGGAAAACCAAGTTTTTCCCAATTGTCCAAATCAGTTCCAGGAGGGTTTAAAGATGCGTTTACACTTGCTACACCTAAACCGTCACCGGCCAAGTCTTGTAAGTATTCTAAACCAGCTTCACCAATAGTTTTGTAAGAAACACCGGAAACCTGTGCAGATGTAATATCCACCAATTTTGAAGCACCGTAGATATCTCCTAAAGCAACCAGGATATCCATACTTTTTCTAATAGTTTCTCCAAACTCCCCATCACACATTTGTTGTTCTTTTTTTGTTAAAAACATATTAATCATTACTTAATTGATATTCAACCATTTCATTAACAAGGTGTAAGAAATTATCTTTGCTTTCAAAAGGAATCATAGCTCCCGCAGCAATATCGTGACCTCCACCTTGACCACCGAAATTGTTGGAAGAGTCTCTAAGGGCACTGCCCAAATCAACACCTTTGCTAACCATTTCTCTTGTTGTTCTACCAGAAATTTTAATATCATTATGGAGTCTTGACATTCCAATTACAGGTTTAGAATTATCCAATAACTCTACAGATAAGCCAATACTAGCTATTGTTCCCATTACAGATTTTAATACTTTATCTTCACTATATAAATATTGGATGTCTGAAAGCTGAACTGCACCTTCCCTTTTAATCCATTCTAGTCCCTTAACGATTTGGTCACGGTACTGTCTTTGAAGTCTTAAAGCAGCATCCAAAGCCTTGTCTTTTTCACCAAGAGCAATGCTTAACCCCAATCCTTGCTTTTTGTTTTTACCGCATGCATCAAGAATATATGAATACTCTTCCAAATCGCGCAATAAAGGCACTTCTTTCGGTACAGTATAACAATCTCCGAAAATATCAGGATTGATACTCATAAGCGCATCCTTCAAGAGATCTTTTTCCTCATCTTCAAGATCTGTGAATTTAATTCCATATGATAAATTCCTTTTTTCCAAAAACGCCTGAGCGCCTTCCAAATCTCCGCTAATACCTGGAAGAGGTGGTGAAAATGTATAAGCAAGGGATTTGAAAATAGGTTCTGAAGCTTTTGAAACAATCTTTAAATCCTCATGAATTTCCAGAACCCCACTTTCCAAAGCATCATCAAGTATTAATTTATTAACACCTGTAAATCCGCCTTGACCTTGCATATCACCAAAAGCACCAACTAAAGCGAGATATGCCAAATGTTTTTTACCAAGTTCACGAACAGCCAAATAGCTTGAACCTGCACCACATAAATCCTTACTACCATCAATTCCAAAGATATGCGGATTTATATGGACAACATTGCTTTCCGCTTCAGTGTCATTGACCTGATGGTGGTCAGCAATAATTACATCATGCTTATAAGTATTAAACTCATTTACAAAAGCACTACCCATATCTGAGAAAATGAATAAATCATATTTCTCATGTCTTAATTGATTTACAATATCTTCTTTAAGACGTGGAATACAGGAAGTGTGGAATTGAACATTTTCTTCAGCTAAAGCATTAGCTATAACAGCAGCTGATGAAATTCCATCAGCATCATTGTGAGAAATTATTCTTATAACACTATCCTTTTCTATGTGCTCACGAAGCACATTAGTAGCTTCCTCAGCCCTATTTAACAAGGAGTGCTGCTTCTTTTGGATTGTATCTCCAACCTTCTGGTAATGCTCCTTCACTTACATAGTAAGAAGCTAATTTTCTGATTCTTGATTCAATGATAGTTAAACCTCTTTTTGAATGTAAGTCTTTAGGATTTTCTTCTAAGTGGTCTCTGATATTTACAGCCCTTTTAATTAAGTTTAATAAGTCTTCTGGGTATTCTCCAGCTTGACCGTTTCTTTTTAAGATTTCGGTGATTCTTTCACCAGTAACATCTTTTACAGATGGAATTCCGTATTGGTCTCTTAATACAATACCGATTTCGGAAGTACTTTTACCTTCTTTGTTAAATTTTAAAATCATTTCTTCAATTTCTTCGTCACTATAAGTTACCCATTCTGGTCTTGCCATAATATAACCTCTTTAATTTTTAAATAAGTATGAATTAGTTATTCTTGATTAGAATACCATTCAATAAATTTTTTTAATGAATTTTTTCTATGTGAAAATTGGTTTTTTTCATCAGTTGTAAGTTCTCCAAAAGTCTTACCTTCACTTGGAACATAAAACAGTGGATCAAAAGCGAATCCTAAATCTCCTCTTTCTTCAACTGCGATTTCACCTGAAACCTTGCCTAAAAAAGTCTTGGGCTCAGAATTGGGGGCACAGTACCCAATAACTGACCTGAATTCGGCATAACGGTCATCAGTGTCTGCCAATAACTTTAAAATTCCCTGATTTCCAATAGTATCTTGAACGTAGTGTGAATAGACCCCAGGAAAATCATTTAAAGCTTTAATGAACAAACCAGCATCTTCAACAATCACAGGCTTTCCAAGTTTACGACAAGCATATTTTGCGCCTGATATAGCCACTTCCTCAAGAGTTCCTTGAGGTTCTGTGTAACCTAAATCAATATGCTCTAAGTTAATGTCATAATCTTTGAAAATATTCTCTGCTTCTTTAACTTTATGTTCGTTACCAGTTATAAATGTTATCATAAAAATAGTATATTTTAAATTTTTAATATAGTTAACTAAAAACTATTCCAAAAAATTAATGAGTATATCTTCCTCTTGATTCTATATCATCTATCTTATTAACAACAGAATCATTATCATAACCTTTTAAAACAGCATCAAAATAGTTCAATGCCAAATTATAATCAATGCTTTGTAATGACTTTTTCAAAACAAGCAAATCAACTGCCTTGTCTTCATCTAAAGGAGAGTACCTGCCAAGACCAAAATCTATGAAAACAAGATTATCATCCTGAAGCATGACATTTGAAGAAGTAATGTCTCCATGAATTATGCCGGCGCTGTGAAGCTTTGATATTTCCTCACCGATTCTAAATGATAATTTCTCATCAATAACATCCTTTACCATTACACCGTCAATTTCTTCCATAAGTATTGATTTGTTATTTAAATCAACATCATATAGAATTGGAGTTTTAACACCTGCTCTTTTAGCATCTGACAGCAGTTTTGCTTCCTCTTTACATCTGGCTTTTCTAATTTTGTTGTCGATTTCAGAAATTCTATAGTTTTTAGGAACCCTATCCTTTAAAACCGCTTTTTCACCCAAATAATTTGCCTTTACGATGTTTGATTCGGCGCCTTTAGCTATCAAATCATCACTTAATTTTAGATAGCTTTTAGAATTGTCAATCCAAGGGATGTCCACCTCATCAGTTCTGAATTTTTGAATTATTCCAGTTTGGGACAAATCCATCGGTCCGAATTCCTTACACATCAAAAGACCCAGCCAAGCAATCATAACCCCATTATCACCGCAAAGCTTCATCTCAGGCATATAAAATTTGGCGCCGTGCTCTTCTGACATTGTCTTAAGCATTTCTCGCAAACGTGAATTTGCTGAAACCCCTCCACACAACATCACCTCATCCTTTTGGGTGTGTGACAGTGCCCTTTCAGTGACCTCAACCAGCATTGCAAAAGCTGTTTCCTGAAGTGAAAAACAAATGTCCTCCATTGGAGTTCCCTTTTCAGCTTCCCTTAAAGCTGCAGACAACAATCCTGAAAAGGAAAAATCCATTCCTTTTACAACATAAGGCAAGTCAATATATGAACCCTCTTTAGCAAGTTTTTCTATTACGGGACCTCCAGGATGGCCCAGTCCAGTCTCACGGCCAAAATGATCCAGACAATTTCCAATAGCAATGTCTAAAGTTTCACCGAAAATCCTATATCTTCCACTTTCATATGCAATTACCTGACTGTTTCCACCACTTACATAAAGGGAAACTGGGTTTTTAGCACCAGTATCCAATTTTCCAACTTCAACATGACCAATACAGTGATTTACCCCAATAATTGGTTTATTCAAAGATAAAGCCAAGCTTCTTGCAGAGGTTGCAACAATCCTTAAAGCAGGACCTAAACCCGGACCCTGAGAAAAAGAAATTAAATCGATATCATCGTAAGATAAACCTGATTCTTCAATAGTTTGAGGAATTAGTTCAGGAATCCATTTGGCATGGTGTTCAGCAGCAATTCTCGGATGAATTCCACCTTCTTCAGGAAATAATTGTTTTCCAGCCATAGCCAATATATTTCCGTCACTATCAACAATACCTACACCAGTTTTTTCTGCAGTTCCTTCAATTCCTAAACTTATCAAGACAATCAACTAAAAAATTTAATTAATTAGTATATTACTATTTAAGAATATATAAAAATATTTTTTAAATTTAAAAAACAAAAGTGAAATCATGGGATTTTATAGTGCTAATACATTAGAACAGAAAAGAGTAAAGCAATTAACTGGAGACATCAACATCCATGATATGTTCAAAAACGAATGCAATGCAAGAGGAATTCCAATATACAATGCATATAACATTCAAAAAAGATTAATTCATGAAGTTGAAGAAGAACAGCTTGTTGGTGTTGATAACGTAGACGAAAGATTAATGGAACTGCTTGAAGAGAGAGGAAAAAATAAGGTAACACATAGATATGTTGATTTTATCTCAAGAGAGGACAGTGCTTCAAGAGGAGTGATACCTGCAATGCCAAAACAAGAAGACAAACTTCCTCCAAAAGACCAGATTAAAATCCCTCCAAGATCCAGAGACGGACAGACATTTAAAACTGACAATGAATTGCCAGAAAGAGAAATGTTAATAAAGATAATGAATCAAAATAAAAAAATCATTAATCAAAATAAAATTATCATTGAACAATTAAAAAGACTAGGTGAAAAAGATGATTGATGGAGTTACAACATACGGATCAGAAGAATTAACAGAAATGTTACAGGAATGTGAAGATCCGGTATTTTTACTTACAATTGGAACAACCGAAACATCATTGATAGATGGAATTTCAGGTGCTGGCCCATCAGCAGACTTAACTGAATATACACCTGCATCAGATGCTGAATTTATGGTTTTGGGTGAAGTCAGGTGTTGTGATGCACCAGCTGAAACTGTAGTTGGAGATGCAGCAGCACCAACCCCTGCAAGACTAACAAAAGCATCACTTCAACTTTCAGAAATCCCATTTGTTATAATAGATGCGGGTTCTAAAATCAAGCCAGATATTGAATATCTCACATTTGGAAAGGAATATGGAAGAGACATTAGAACCGGGAAAGGAGTATTGAATCCTCTTGAAATTTTTGAAAACGCTAAAGACTTAGGTGCCGAGTTATCCAGAAGACACGAAATGCTCATTATTGGTGAAAGTATAGCCGCAGGAACCACAACTGCACTTGGAGTTTTAAGGGCTCTCGGTTATGAAGCCAATGAAAAAGTAAGCGGAAGCATGCCTCATAACCCTCATGACATTAAAACAAAAGTTGTAGATGAAGGATTGAAAAATGCTGGACTTGACCCTGAAAAAGATGATATAGATGCAATTCAGGCAATCGGTGCAGTAGGTGATCCTACATTGCCTGCAATGGCAGGAATAGTTTTAGGCTCTGACATTCCAATTATTTTAGCAGGCGGAACACAGATGGCTGCCGTCTGTGCAATTATAAAATCAATACAACCTACTTTTGATTTTTCAAGAATCAACTTAGCTACAACAGTATATGTTGCCGGCGATGAAACCGCAGATTTATTCGGCATATTAAAACAGATTGACGACAGCATTACAGTTAATGTCGTAGACCCTAAATTTGAAGAGTCAAGTCATGAAGGATTGAAAAATTATTTGAAAGGATTTGTTAAAGAGGGTGCAGGAGCCGGAGGCGCAATGTATTCTGCACTTGTTTTAGGAAATTCTGTTGAAAAACTAAGAAAAAGAATAGAAAAAGTATGTAAATAGAGATTCTTAATCTCTATCAATTTTAATTTTTAGAATATGTGGGCAATTGAACCCATGAATACAATTATACCTACTGCCCAACAGTAGTAAGCAAAAATATCCAAACTTCTTTTTTGAATTAATTCAAGCATCCATTTAATAGCGGCATACCCTGCTATAAATGCTGCAATAAAACCTAAAATTATTGGCAAGAAATTAGCATCCATAGCTGAACCGATATCTTTAACTTGCAATAGGAATGCTCCAAGAATCGCTGGAATAGATAATATAAAACTGAATTTTGCAGCAAATTCCTTATCCAAACCTATGACAAGACCTGCAGCTATTGTAGTACCTGAACGGGAAAGTCCCGGTAAAATAGCACAAGCTTGACCTAATCCCATAAATAATGATTCTTTTGGACCAACATTATGGAAATTAATATTACCACTAGTCATCCTTTGAGATAAGTAAAGAATGGTACCTGTTACAAATAAGAAGAATGCCGGAACATATAGTGCACCTGAAAATAATGCATCTACAGAATCTTCAAAAAATACTCCGACAAGACCAACAGGAATTGTAGCTAAAATAACGTACCATGCAAGTCTTTTGTAGGGATCTTCATGAAAACCTTCCTTAAATCTTCCATGTACTATATCAGACAAACTTGAAATCCATGACACAATCATTTTAATAATGTCTGCACGGAAGAACCATAAAACCGCAAGCAATGATCCCAAATGAAGAAAGGTGTCAAAAGCAAGAGAGCTTTCAACTCCTAAAATATTTTGGATAAATACCAAATGTGCTGAACTACTTACCGGTAAAAATTCAGTCAAACCCTGAACAATACCAATAATAATCCCTTGAATTATATCCATAGACTACACCGCTTAAATGTAAGATAACCAATTGTATTTATCTTCTGTTTTAGCCTCAACAATATCGAAGAAGGCAGTTTGTATTTTTTCAGCAATTGGTCCTCTTTTACCAGCGCCAATTTGCCTGTGGTCGATTGAACGGATTGGAGTTACTTCTGCAGCAGTTCCTGTGAAAAATACTTCATTTGCAGAGTATAATCTTTCTCTTGAAATTACTTCTTCAACAACTTCATATCCTAAATCACGAGCTATTGTCATGATGGAATCCCTAGTAATTCCTTTGAGATTGGACGAGGACATTGCAGGAGTGAATAACTTTTCTCCTTCAGCAAGGAATATGTTTTCTCCACTTCCTTCAGAAACGTGACCTTCATAATCTAACATGATAGCTTCATCATAACCGTTATCAATAGCCTCAAGTTTAGCTAATTGAGAATTCATATAGTTTGCTCCACATTTTGCAAGAGCAGGGAAAGTATCAGGTGCAGGTTTTCTCCATGAAGAAACACCAATATCTACACCATTTGCCATTCCTTCTTCTCCTAAATATGATCCCCATTCCCAGGCAGCAATAACTACATTAACAGGACAATTTAAAGGATTTACACCAAGTTCACCATATCCTCTAAATACAATAGGACGGATGTAACAACCATCTAAATCATTTACACGAACGGTTTCTAAAATTGCTTCTTCAATCTCTTCCTGAGTATATGGAATATCAATTTTGTAAATTTTTGCAGAGTCGAATAAACGTTGTACATGTTCTTTTAAACGGAATACTGCAACACCATTTTCGTTTTTGTATGCACGAATACCTTCAAAAACACTTGTACCATAATGGACAACATGAGAAAGTACATGAATATTTGCATCTTTCCAATCTACCATGTTTCCATCTATCCATATTTTACTAGCTGTGTCATCCCAAGCCATTTTATCACTTCATTTTTTTATTGTAATAATAAATATATAGTTATTAATTATATTAAATTATCTACTCAAAAATATTAAAAACCGAAATGTTTATATATTAATAAAATCATAATAATATTTGTTGGTTCCGTGGTCTAGTGGTATGATACCTCCCTTACAAGGAGGGGATCACGAGTTCGAATCTCGTCGGAACCACTCAAATCTATTTTTAAAAAATTCTTATTTTCATGGAAATTTGCTCATTGATTTATAAGTAATTTTTTCCAAAAATTTAGCAATATTAACAATTATTTTGTCAAAAAATTTCATAAAAATTAAAAATTGTATTACTTATTAAGTATTTTATTATAATAATGAATAGTTTTTACAAAAATAGTTCATACAATGATTAAAAATATTAAATAATAAAATTTAAATAGTTTTTGAATTAAAATTATTAATATCGAAAAAGGAGACTTAATTATGGTAGTTAAAATTGCTATTATTAAAAGTGGTAATATTGGTACTTCACCAGTAATTGACCTATTGTTAGACGAAAGAGCAGACAGACCAAATATCGATGTAAGAACCTTTGGATCTGGAGCTAAAATGAACCCTGAACAAGTAGAAGACGTCGTACCTAAAATAGACGCTTTTGAACCAGATTTCGCAATCTTCATTAGCCCAAACCCAGGAGCTCCTGGACCAGCTAAAGCAAGAGAAATGTTATCCGCAAAAGACATTCCTGCTATTATCGTCGGTGACGCACCTGGTAAAGGTAAAAAAGATGAAATGGACGAACAAGGTTTAGGATACATTATCGTAATGTCTGACCCAATGATTGGTGCAAAAAGAGAATGGTTAGACCCAACTGAAATGGCTATTTTCAACTCCGACATCTTAAAAGTATTAGCTGAAACCGGAGCATTAAGATTAGTCCAACAAACCATTGACACTGTAATCGAACAAGCAGAAGCTGGATCAATCGAATTACCTAAACTCATTGTTACTGCTGAAAAAGCTGCAGAAGCTGGTGGATTCGCAAACCCATACGCAAAAGCAAAAGCTATTGCTGCATACGAAATGGCTGGATCCGTTGCTAACTTAGACATGAAAGGTTGTTTCATGACTAAAGGTTTCGAAAACTTCATCCCATTAGTAGCTGCTGCTCACGAAATTGCTGCATGCGCTGCTAAATTAGCACAAGAAGCAAGAGAAATCGAAAAAGCAAATGATACTGTTTTAAGAACCCCTCACATGAAAGAAGGAAACCCAGGTTGTAAAACAGACTTAATCTCAAAACCAGAATAAGTAGCTTACGCTACTTTACTTTTTTTATTTTTTACTTTTTTTAGAAAAACAGCTATTTTTAAGAATTTTATAGGCTTTTTTTAAAAATTTAATTTTTTACACTTGAAGTTTCACTTCTCTGAAAATTCGTTTTAACTTCACTTTAATTATAATAAAATTGATTTAAAAATAGTAAATTATTTTTGCAAAACTGGACTCGAAATCATGTGAAAAATAAAATTTTACAGATTCAAAAAAAAAAAGTTAATAAAGATTTTTAGAAATTAATCTAAAAATCCCATATTTGAGTTATTTTGTTACAGTATCGTTAATACTGTTAATAATTCCGTCGATTTCTGGAGTGTATAAATTAGTGGCGGAATTATTTGTGAAAATAACTAATTTATGTTCTTTTCCATCTTTGATGTAAGTAACTGCTCTGAAATGGTCAACAGGATCATCGAAAGGTGCAGCAATTTCTGGTGGGAAAGTAATCCATGCTTCATCACTTCCTGCAACTTCAGTTGAAGCAGTTAAATTTTTGAGTTTAGCAGTTTTTGCAGCGAACTCATGTAGTGTGTATCCGTTTACTGTCTCATTGGTCACATTTTCATAACCGGCACTTTTACCGTTTGATTTAACGGCACTAAAGAATTTTTTTTCAAATTTGTCATCTGAACTTTTTTGAGGGGTCAATGTTATGTTTATATCATTGCATGATGCCGCAATTTTCTTATCGTCAACTGTATAGTTGCTTGGGACTGTAACTTGTGAACCTTCTCCTACCAATTGTTTTTCTCCTCCTAAAAAGTCAAACCATCCTGCGCTTACAGCACTCAAGCAGCTGAATACTGCTAAAGTGATTATTGCTATGACCAATATCTTTTTAATATCCATTTCAATCTCCTCTTTTTTAAATTAAGAATCATTTTCTTTAGGAAATAAAATATGCTTTGCATTAACAAATTATTGTCAAAAGCACAAGTTCCATAAGAAGATACAATTCTATGATAAACTGTTTATGGCATATGCTTATATATGTTTGTAGAAAGTTTTTTATTTAATTAAAAAAAATATATTATTTTATAAATTTTATAAATTTTGTATAATTATTTTCAAATTTAGTGAACAATTTATTTAGACATTATTTGAAAATATCGCGCAAAATGCTATTTTTAGTTTTTTCATCTTGCCGATTTTAGGCGATGGAATAAAAATAAATTAAAAAAAACCTATAATCTTTTACAGACTCAAATAATAAAAAAAAGATAGCTAACTTAATAGCTATAATACTCCTTTTGTGGAAGGAATCTGATCATGCTCCACTTTAATGGCTTCTTTTAAGGATTTGGCGAATGCTTTAAAAACAGCTTCAGCCTTATGATGATCATTTACTCCCTCAACTGTCCCATAGATATTTAATTTAGCGGAACCTGCAAAGGATTCGAAAAAGTGGATTACAATATCGGATGTCATGTCCCCTATTTTTTCATTCTTGAAATCGAGATTCATATTACAATAGCTGCGCCCGCTAATGTCAATTGCAACTGTTGCAACTGATTCATCCATCGGAACAATAGCATGTGCCATTCTTTTAATACCTTTCTTATCACCAATTGCCTGTAGGAAAGCTTCACCAAGCAATATTCCAACATCTTCTATAGTATGGTGGTCATCAATTTCGATATCTCCAGAAGCATCAACTTCCAAATCAATCATGCTGTGCTTTGAGAATGATTCCAACATATGATTAAAGAAATTAACGCCTGTTGAAATATTGTATTTGCCTTCACCATCAAGATTCATTTTTATAGTAATGTCTGTTTCGGAAGTTTTTCTTGAAACATTTGAAATTCTACTCATAATCTAACCTACAAAATAATTGATTTTAGCATTAATTATTTAAGCTTCTTCACCCGGACGTATGATTTTAATACAGTCTACAGGACATTCCATTGCACATAATGTACAAACATGACAATATCTTAAATCCAATATATGTGCTACACTACCAATCTTCCAAATTTTAGCAGCTTTCGGACAAATATCATAACAGTTCCCACATCCAATACATTTATCTTCATCAACTAAAATTTGCAACATAATTTCACCTTTTATAATTTTAAAGTAGCTACAGACATTGCTTTAAATCCTACAAATACTTCTTTTCCAATACTAAGATTTAATTCCTTTTCAGCGGATAAAGTAATGTCTGAAAATAGATAAACTCCTCCAACATCAATTTTAACACGAATAACCTCATTTTGAAGTCTCATTTCAACAATTTGTCCTTTCAGGATATTACGTATACTGGATGTTTGAGGTTCCAACATTAAGAAAATATTATCATAACTGATTAATGCCAATAACTTGTCTCCAACTTCATAATTCCTATTCAAAGGAGCATTGATTTCAAAATCATGCATTTTAATTGTCATAACACCTTTAGCATCATCAACATTAATTACTTCAGCTTCAATTTCATTAACATCCTTATGAAGTTCCATAATGGCATTGATTTTTTTACATTCTTTTAAAATTGAGTAACCTTCTTCAGTGAGAGATGTTCCGCCACCACCACCTTTACCGCCTTTAGTGGTACTGACAATTTTAACATCGAGTGTAGATTCAATTTTATCAATATAATTTAATGCAGTCCTATAAGAAACATCAATGGATTTTGCCGCTGCAGTAAGAGAACCAGTATTCAAAATTGATTCTAAAAGTCTGAATTTCTTACTGTCAAGCAAGAAAGAATTGCCATCAACATTAATTTTATATTCAACCCCTGCTTTTACATCAGTCATATTATAATCCCCCAATTATAACTGATATTATTTATATTTTTTATATATTAAATAACTTTTCTTATTATTTATTTCTAAATTCAATTTTTTCAACAAAATTTAAAAGTTTATTAATTATTTTAGCAAGAGGACCCAATTTAGATGAATAACCCCTTAATGTCGCAATATCCTCTTTGGCAAAAAACTTAACCAAAATCAATGAAAAGAAATAAACAATCATACAGAATATAATTCCCGGAAATAACCATATAGGTGTTTTAGGAATGAAATAACCTACTGCCCCCATAATAAATGTTGCAATCAATATCTTTACAACAGCCATCGTTGGAGCTTTGGTTTCAGTAAGCTTAAATACAAAATAAACGCATGGAACCATCATCAGGAAGCAGGCAATTGTGGTTGCAGTTGCACCACCGGCGATTCCTAAAATTGGAGCTAAAATCCAAGAAAGAACTCCGGTTGCAATTGAACCGAATACCAATATGTACATCGGAATTCTAGGATTTCCAACACCCTGAACAATACTTGTGGAAATAGCGAAAATAGAATAGAATGTCATTCCAATAGCCAATATTCCTAAAGCAGCAGCACCATTAACATAAGAAGGATTTTTAAAGTAAAATACCTGCAAAGTAGGAACGGCGAATAGGGCAAGACCAATACACATTGGAACTACAAAGAGTAATGAAATCTTATAAGATTGACCAACATATTTCTGAAGAGCTTCTATATCATGGAGTTTGAATGCTTCAGATGAAGCAGGCAGAATTGTAGTCGCAACAGAAATGGAAATCATTAAAGGAAGTCTTGAAATAGGATCTGCCGCAGTGAAAAATCCGACGCTTTCAAGTGTTAAAAACTTACCCATAACCAGAGTACATATATTGAAGATAAGCATTTCAGCAATAGCTGTAATGATAACAGGAATAGCAAACTTAATCAACATGATAGCCAGCTTCAGCTCTTGGGAAAATGAGAAATGAAAATCATCACTGTATTGTGGAATATATTTCGGCATATAAACTTTAAAAATATAAACTGCAGTGAAAGCCGCAAGAGCATAACCGATTACAGTACCCCATACAGCACCTACAACTGATAAACCCATTAAAATTAAGCCAACAGCGAATAAAATCATGAACAATTGCTCTACAGCACGGGTATAAACAATATATTCCATTTTATATACACCTTGGAATGCGCCTCTTAAACCACCCAAAATTACACTGAATGGAGTTATGCACCCAATAATTTGAATTGGAACTAATGTTTCAGGCTTTTTTAAAAAGACATTCGCCATAAGCGGGGCAATAACAAAAATCATTAAAACTCCCAAAACCAACCCTATGAATATCATCATCTTTAAAGACGTATACACCGTTTGTCTGGCCATATTATGGTCATCCACAGCCTCATACTCTGCAATATATTTAGATATTGCTGGAGGAAGTCCTCCTGAAGCCAAAGTTTGAAAAATACCTTGATAAGACATGGTAATCCCAAGAATACCCGTACCAGTAGGACCTAAAAGTGTTGCCATTAAAAAACGGTAAAGATAACCACCGATACGGAAAATTATGTTACCAATGAAAATTATCAAACTACCTCTTACCAACTTATTTCCCATAATATACCCTTAAAAATTAGTTACTTATAATATAATTGATTGTACTATTTAAATGTACTTATTTAAAAAATTTTCAAATTCATGTAAAGTCCTATCCAACGAGTTCATTCCATAACTATCCTCTTTAATATCCTCGATTGAATCATTTGACCAAAAAGAAGCACCCAAATTAGAGCCGAAAGGTCCGCCACTTACCGGAATTATACCATGAATCATGAAATATGTAATATTTTTTAGATGTGCAAAATCCTGACCGCCGGTTCTGTCACCGCCAACGGCGATGCTCATGCCTATTTTTCCCCTCAACAAATTGTAATCAACGGCTTCAAGAGCACGTGTTCTATCCATGATTGATGCCAAGTTAGAGCTTATTCCCCCACTTTGAATAGGAGTGGCCAATATTATCCCATCAGCACTCTGAAGACCTGCATAAACATCTGACATATCATCCTCGATCATGCATTTTTTATTTTTCAAACAGTAATCACAGTGCATGCACGGTTTAATATCCTTTCCCATGCAAGTAAACATTTCAGTTTCAAAATTATGACTCTCAAGTTTAGTTAATGCATTTTTTAAAACATATTCTGTAGTATTGTTGCGAGGACTTGCACAAATTCCAAATACTTTCATAAAGATATTATGTGAAAATTAGTTAAAATAAGTTGGTAATTTGATGAAATTTAAAAAAAGAAAAATTAAATAGAGAAATTAATCTCTATTTTTTAACAGTGATTTTAACTGTTTTATTTAATGCATTATAGTATTTGTTTCCTGCAAATTTAACTTTAGCAGTGTATTTACCTTTTTTAGTTAATTTGGTAATCTTAAATACAGCTTTACCTTTTGCATTGGTAGTTGCCTTATAAGTTTTACCTTTAACTTTTAAGGTGACTTTAACTTTTTTCATTGCTTGTTTTTTGTTGTTTTTCAAGACAATAGTGTACTTTTTAGTTTTTGTTTTAACTTTGTAAGTCACTTTGGTTTTACCAGTCATTTTAGGAGTTGCCTTTTTAACAACAACTTTAGCAGTATTTAAACTAGATGCTTTGTATTTTGAATCACCTGTAAATTTAACTGATACTTTATAAGTTTTAGGAGCTAAATTAGGAAGGTCCAAAATAGCTTGGCCTTTAACATTTGTAGGTTTGGTGTAAGTTTTACCATTCAAGGTAATAGTAACTTTAACACCAGAAATTGCTTTATTATTAGCATCCTTCAAAGTAGCTGTGAATTTTTTGTTTACATTGTAAACTTTTGTTACACTTGGAGCAGTAATCTTAGTTGCAATTTTAACAGGAGTTTCTTTTTTGGTTAAGACAACAATTTGTTGTAATGCTGTGAAACTACCTGAAGCACCACTGAAAATTACAGAAATGTTAATGCTGTCTTTAACTGCACTTGTAATGTCTTTAGTGTATAAGTCAGTAGATTGAGAAGATCCATTCCATGGGTGAGCTTCACTTTCACCATTAATCACAACAGTACCTCTACCATCAACAGCACCATTAGCAAAAATATAAGCAACAGCATTATTAATGTTAGCTGTATTTACATCTATAACAGAGTCTACGCGAATAGGATTGGTGAGTCCACCGTAGGAACCTAATAAATCAGCACCATTATAAATGTAGACATCTTTTTCAACTTTGCTGCCGGTAGTGTTGTACATGTAGACTAAAGTAGTTGGATAAACACCAGCAGAACCAGTTTTATTCAAATCAAGAACATTAGCACCATTAACAAGATAATCACTAACATCAAATACAACTACACCAGAACCACTATTAGCCTTCAAGTTACTTGCATCACGGCTGAAGAAAACAGGAGTTAACCTATTATTGTTCAAAGTAACATTGAACATATTAATATTATCATTAGTTCCACCATAAGTATAAGTCACATAAATAAACGCTTTAGCCAAAGTATCATTATCAGATAAAACAACATTGAAATTAGTTAAAGCATATTTAGTAGTACCAGTAGCATAAGTACCATTAGTCAAAATAACAATGTCACCAGTAATTGTAGCCTTGTAGAAAGACTCTAAACTGGTTTGATTATAAGTATCCTTACCAAGATAACCATTATACAAAACAGTAGCCTCATAAGAATTTTCAGTTATTAATTTATCATTTAAGAATAATTGAACTTGGTAATTTACAGTATCATACTTTCCTGAACCGTCATATTTGATATGATCAGTCAAAGGCCTAATAGTAGGATCAACCAAAGGCACAGCTGTAGTACCGTTAGCCAAATCAACTTCAGTGGAATTTACAACAGTACCATTATCCAATAAAACAACAACATATTTACCAGCCCTATTGGTATTAACAGTAACAGTCAACTTATTAGCAAAACCAGGATAAACAACATCTTTAGAATTATCAGCAACTTTCGCACTAGCACTGGCATCTACTGCATCTTTAGATATGACAATGATTTGTTGTAATGCTGTGAAACTGCCTGATGTTCCGCTGAAAATTACAGAGACATCATTTTTATCTTTAATTGTGCTTGTAATATCTTTAGTGTATAAATCAGTAGATTGAGAAGATCCACTCCATGGGTGAGTTTCGTTTTCACCGTTAATTACAACAGTACCTCTACCATCAACAGCACCGTTAGCAAAAATATAAGCAGTAGCTTCTTTAGCACCACTAGAATCAACATCAATTGCAGAGTCTACACGAATTGGGTTGGTGAGTCCACCGTAGGAACCTAATAAATCAGCACCATTATAAATGTAGACATCTTTTTCAACTTTGCTGCCGGTAGTGTTGTACATGTAGACTAAAGTAGTTGGATAAACACCAGCAGAACCAGTTTTATTCAAATCAAGAACATTAGCACCATTAACAAGATAATCACTAACATCAAATACAACTACACCAGAACCACTATTAGCCTTCAAGTTACTTGCATCACGGCTGAAGAAAACAGGAGTTAACCTATTATTGTTCAAAGTAACATTGAACATATTAATATTATCATTAGTTCCACCATAAGTATAAGTCACATAAATAAACGCTTTAGCCAAAGTATCATTATCAGATAAAACAACAGGGAAACTGGTTAATGCATATTTACCAATACCACTTGCATAAGTACCATTAGTCAAAATAACAATGTCACCAGTAATGGTTGTAGTGTAGAAGGATTCTAAACCAGTTTGATTATAAGTATCCTTACCAAGATAACCATTATATAAAACTGTTGCCTCATAGGAAGTTTCATTCAATAAAAATTCATCAAACCATACTTGAAGTTGGTAATTTACAGTATCATAATTTCCGGAACCGTCATATTTGATATGATCAGTCAAAGGCCTAATAGTAGGATCAACCAAAGGCACAGCTGTAGTACCGTTAGCCAAATCAACTTCAGTGGAATTTACAACAGTACCATTATCCAATAAAACAACAACATATTTACCAGCCTTATTAGTAGTAACAGTAACAGTCAACTTATTAGCAAAACCAGGATAAACAACATCTTTAGAGTTATCAACTACTTTGAAATTAGAAATAGCAGCTGAATTTATTATGGATTTTGCAGTCAATACTGAAAGAACACTCTTATAAGAAGGTCCAGAGTAACCTTGACCAGGAATTACAAACAATTCAGTATTTTTACCATTTTTAAAGTAATTAGTTATATTCCATTCATTATATTGATAGTAATTACCCGCCTTATGTTTTGAATCAGTTAAAAATTCATCATTAAGTTTATAAGTTCCATCAGATGATGAAAGAGCAATATTGATTAATTTTGCTTCAAATACATTGTTAAATGAGGCGGTGTTAAAAGAAATAGTTTTATTGGAACTAGTCCAAATTTGATTATCGTCAACCAAATAATTGATTACATCATCGTCCCCATCATCATAAGCTAAAACTAACCCTATAAGTTTTATTCTTCCGTCAAATGATTTATTTTCCATTTTAAAGGTATCAACCTTAATTTTTAAATTAGTTCCATTTAAACCTTGAATCAAGCTAGTTACATCATAATGAACCATGAAATCTGAATAACATTTGGTAGTATGATTATTTACTGTATAAACAGTACCATCAGCTGAACCGTCTTCAGTCCATAAAGATTCAGAGTAACTTTCATTTCCATTAGCGGTAGAAATACTTATATTTGCATTAGCACCGTAAGTATTTTGAGCACTACCACTATAAACATTCACATAAACATCAGCACTTTTAATTGTCTTAGCATCAGCAGGAATATCATAACTTAATTCTCCACTTGTAGACCATGGATTTTCAGTTGCAACATCTACATCTCCTGAAACAGTACCTGAAACTTGTTCAGAATCCCCAATAACTGTTTCATCTCCACTTGTAGAAATAGCATTATCCACATCCTGAGCAGATATGGCACTAACACTAAGAACAATTATGAAAACCAAAAATATTGAAAATATTAAACTTTTATTTTTCATAATCTCACTTAATTACATTTCTCTTAAGTATTTAGTAATAATAAAAATAATTATTATATTACTAATAATACTATTATATTATTATAAAGTAATACTCTTATAAAACTTTTTATTCGGCCTTAAAAAGAGAAAAGTATATATAAATGTAAAGTAATTTTAAAAAGAAGTAATAATTATTCTAAAAAAATAAGAAAAAAGTAATACTAATTAGCAAATAGCTAAAAACAAAAAGTATTACTCTTAGCCTTCAACCATTATTAGCTTACCCGTTGAAGGATCCTTGTAAACTTTACCCATTTCCATATAGCCCTGACCTGAACTGTTAGAGGATTCTGGAGTTTCATTCAATGTTTGTCCTTCGCTGACTTCAGTCACATCAGGCGAGGACTCCTGAATGGCTTTCTGCTGATTTTGATTATCCTGAAATACAACACTCTGCATATTCCAACTTATAACAACAAATATTAATAAGCCTACAGCAATAACAAGCATTGCATCTACAAGGTTTGAGGTTCCAGCCATCGGGTCTTCTTCACCCTCTGAAAAACGTTTTTTAGATTTATCTCTAACCATCGCCAAAACCTCTTATTGATTTAATTTATCAAGCAATGCATCTGCAAGCGCATCCAAATTGGACAAGTACTCTTCATACCATCTGCGCCTTACTTTGGAGACAAAATAAGCTACAGCTCCCGCACCGATACCAACAACTGTAGTATCAAAAGCAACAATAATAGCATTAGCCAATGTATTTACATCCCCAGCACCTAAAGCAGCAAGACCTGGCCCCATAGGAATTAAAGTACCCATCAATCCCAATGTCGGTCCAATACGTGTGACAACATCAGTTCTCTCAATTGATTTTGCAAATTTATTTTCTTCAAATTCGACTAATTTTTTAGCCAAGGCATGTCTTGATTCAGGAGTCAGAGAATTTGCACGTAAAATCTTAATTAAGACAACTTTTTGAGATTCATAAATATTTGCATTTTTAATAACATTCTTTATTTCGTCTAAAGACGATGCATTTGATATGGAATAGATTAATTCTTCAATTAGCTCGGGAGTGATTTTCTTTCTTGAAGTATATTCAGAAATCAATCCTCCGATTGCAAGTACCGCAAAGACTGCAAAAACTACCAGAAATATGATTACCGGAATCTGCAGACTTTGTGAAATCATATTTAATGTTGATGTTAATATTTCACTTCCAGGAATTGTTGTTACCATTAAATCACCTAATTAAAATTACTGTTTCTCCTAGATATTACTCCACCGATAGCCACTACAACAAGAACCAATATTAATGCCCCAATTAACGAATATGGAGATGCTATTGATATTGCTTCCATCGGATTTTGAATCATTGCAGTAATGTTCGGCAAGAACAGTGCGGACAATAGGAAATAAATTCCTAAAAAGAACATAAAATTACCCAATACTATTGGATAAGGCTTATCAATGAATTTTACCAGATAATTAGAAGCATAATAAGTTACAACGATTGTTAAAACTAATGCTAAAGCCACAATTACACTTAAATTCATCAATCCTAAACCTACAGTAGGTGCAACAAGCATTATACTCACTATAATGGAACCAAAACAACAAGGACATGGAGCAACTACTGCCATACAGGTGGCTGCAGTAGTATTTTTTTCAAATACCTTATACTCCCTTATTGTAAATATTCCTGCTAAAATCATGATTATCGCCATGATTAAGAAAAATTCAAAGTTATATGTATAAATTAAATCCGTAATCTGATCTGTGAAAAATGAGGAAATTTCCGTCAATATTAAAACTCCCCCACCATATCCGATTGACACCAGTGCCAAATATTTCTTTGACATGTTTGCAAGACCTGTAGCAAGGCCCAATTTGATTCCAAAAATTAAAACCGCTGACAATATTCCGAGTTGCCATAAAATATTAATTGCATCCATTAAAACACCCACTATCTTTCATTAAATAGCTTATCTAAATCTTGAACTTTATCCTTATCATCTTCATTTCTAAAGTATCCGACAGCTACAACCATAATCAAGCATAAAATTGCTAAAACAGCCACTATTGACAAACCTACTTCACTGGCTGATTGGGAAGATATCGGATTTATTTCAACTGACTTTTTGACATCTGCTCCCTCTGCAGATGAACTTCCAGCTTGGACTGATTCACTTCCAGCACCTACATTTGAAAATGCTTCTCCCTGAGCATTGTCACCACTTTGAGCAGTAGTTTGGGTAGTTGTGGAGCTGGAATTTGTTTTAACAGTTGAGGATGAAGTTGATCCTTTTACTGGATTTTGAGTTGAAGCTTCTTTTTGATTATCTTTTGACTCAGTTTCTGGTGGCTGAGTTGATTGAGTATTATTCTTAAATACCGGATTTTTAGTTGCCTCATATAATTTAGGAAGCAGTTGTGCTAAAATATCCGGATTGACATATTGCACAGCCCATTGCATCATCGCAATATTACCACAACTACAGTCACAGCATGCCACACCATTTTGAACTGTTGCCTGAGCCCATGTATTTGCTATATCGCTTATTGTTGCCTTATCTGCTTTCCAATATCCATCATGGATTGTAGTAAGCATTGTTCCACTCATGGAAATAAGTGAATATGCATTATTTCCACTCATCAACCAGTCTTTAACACCAATATTGTATTTATCCTTATAATAAGTATCGTAAATTCTATCCCACAATCCGTCTGATACTGCTGATGGTCTTGTTACTTGCCATCCATGTAAATTACTTACAAATTTATTTGACATGTAACGAGCACCGCTGTAACCTTCTTTCATCATTCCTTTAATCCAATCCGGATTATCATACCTTGCAGCAATTTCCCTATACATTACTTCCTCCAAAGATGAAATGTATGCATTGTTTTTATCCGCATACATCAATACGTTGAATTTAGGAGCTTTACCGGAAATATTTTCTACAGTCATTGACAAACCGCCCCAATAATCAAAGAAGTCATCGTTATCAAGTACACCATATTGGTTAGTATTACGACTGGCTACAATTGTATCTGAGTTTGATAGAGCCCTTAGGAATACCAATGGGTTTGTATCTCCCCAATAGTTTTTGGAATACATGTTACCCATCCTTCCAAGGTAAAAGTCTGCAAGTTCACTTGTATCGTTCCATGTCCAGGACATTGATACCAATTTTGATATTCCTGCACCATAATCACCGTTAGGTGGTGCAAAAATACGGGTTATCGCACATTCACCGGCATAAGTGGCATTATATCCCTGACTTAAATAGAATAAAGTATCCTCAATCCAGTGCTGTGCCACATAATTTGAATTTAACGGCTCGTTATAAATTCCATAATAGTTAATACTTTGCATTACACCTTCAAGAGCTTCACGCAATTGTTTACCATGTGCGGAATTCATTAAAGTAGCATCCTTTGTTATTGTCAAGTATGATCTTGCAAGTGCAACACGATATGCATTATCCATTAATATTGATTGTGAGGAGTATAAATCTCTGAATAAACCGCTTGTGATTACAGTTACATCTATTCTTTTTTTAGCCCAACCGTCAGGGCGTGTCAAGTCATTCAGTTTGATTACTTCAGGCATTGCATTCACTTTTTTACCTGTCGGATTACCTTCATCGTCATAACCTGCACTTGAAGAATCTGTCCAGACAGGCTTCATACCCAATAGGTAAAGAACAACGGAAACCAATGCACCGTCATCTCTTGCAGTTTCTACACACCAGATACCCATGATAATCTTTTCGGTAGTGTCATTTAAATCAGCAAGTGTTAATAAAGCAAGATTTTTTGCATAATCCCAAGCATCCATTGTTGGAAGTTCAGATGATTGGTCTTGGAACATGTTTTTACCTGTCGGAAGAATTACAGGCTTTATTACAAGTTCCCCACCTTCACCAACTGGAACATATCTGCCATTTAATCCATCAAGCATTGCATTCAATTCATTTGAAACGCTGAAATTAATAAGGTCAATATATTTTTTAGCCAATTCAAGACAGGCTAAAAATGTAGGATTGTTGAATTTTTGATTTTGACTTATTAAAATATTATTGACCGTGTCAACATCCCAGTAAATCAATGCCTTTACAATATCATAGGATTTGTTTAGAATAAATTCCCTTTCAGATGCAGACAACTGATTATAAGCTTTTGAATAGTAGTAGTTTGAAAGTTCAGTGAATAAATTTAAAACACCCTGATTGTTGTCAAGAACATAATCATAAGACAACATTGCGGAAACTGTACTTGCCAAGTCCTGTTCACTCCAGGATTTGCCCAAAGCATGAAGTCCCAATGGATACAAGGTAGACTGCATTTCAACTAAAAACTTGTTTACCTTATCGACAAGCAAAGCATTAGAAATAGTTTTTACCTCTTCTTTTGTAAGGCCCAAATTAGTGCAGTAATCATTTTTTATAATCAAATCACGCAATTTATCGGCAGTTTTGGTATTTGGATTATCTGCATATTCTTTAGCCAAATTAGCCGCAGCAGTCAAGTTTCCATATAAATGAGTATATGACATTGGAGAGGTTAAATGTGAAATGATAACTGCAAAACCTCTTCTTTTTGCCTGAATAGCTTCAGCCAAACCATCTGCAATATAGAAGTATAACTGTGGTACATCACCAACTACAACAGATCCGTAATCGGTAGCTGAAAGCAGAATTTCTTTTCCAGGAAGCCATTCGTGTGTAGCGTGTCTTCCAACGAAAATCATTGCGTTATGGTATTTGGTCTGCATATAGTAATAAGCTGCCAAATACTGGTGGGTTGGAGCTACAGCAGTACAGTGATATAAGTTTTCAATGTCAGATTCCCATCCTCTTTGAGGTTCAGGAGCAATAAATACATTTCCATAGGTTAAACCAGGTATTACAAAATAGTCAATGCCATTTCTATTGACAACCATTACATTACCCGGTGCGTCTCCCCAGCCGTTTAAACCTGAAATATTTAACTTTTTAAACTCATCAAAGTACTTTAAGAATAGATTATAATATTTTACATCCTGAGTTTTGGTATAATTTTTTAAGCTGGATACGATATTGCTTAAAACACTTTTGGATTTTACGGCATTCTCTTCTGGAAGTAGAGCAACAACCTGATTATACCAATCGTCAATTGTATCCCCAATTGTTTTTGTATAGTTTAGCTCAACAGCACGCCTTGAAAGTTCACCAATGTAGGCAACAGGCCCTTCGGTAACTTGTATTTTGACAATTTCATCCAAAGAGTTGAACCATTTTGTATACTCTTTAACAGGCAATAATGTAACACCAGACTGGTTTGCTAATTTTTCAAGTTCTCCTGGTGCCCAGGTAGCTACATTAATACCGCATTTAAGCATTAAATTTTCAAGTTCAGTGACATTGGCAGGCAATTCACCAACATCATAACCGGCATTTTTTAAAGTTATTAGCATGTTATAGATACTGGTTATGGTATCCAAGTAACTTGAACCGATATTTTGTTTTCCAGGAGGATAGTTATAATAGATTATTGAAATTAACTTATCGATATTGGATGTGTATTTTAAATCAACCCATGAATCAATTCTGTCAGCCAATAACTCAATATTTCTATCGTAAGGGATGTAGGTAGTAATTTGTGCCCCTGTTCTATTGGAAATATATTTTGATTGGCCACCGACAAATGTTGCATCAATGATTCCCTGAGTTTCGGCAATGGTAATATGCCACCATTTATCACTTTTTTCTGTTGTAAGACCTGTAGACCCTAATTCCCACATTTCATTGGAAACATAATCAGAGTGTACGGCCCTAAATACAGGCACTCCAACCTCTTCAAAAAAGTTTGTGGCATTGGAGAAGTTTTGACCTCCGACACCATAAGCAACCATTGAAACTATAGCATCAACATAAATGTCATAATTGGATGAATTTTTCAAAAATCCTGAATAGTCAGTTTTTGCGCTGGTCCAGGATTCAATCATCACTTTCAATTGTTCAGCAGATCCACCTGCAGCAAAGATAGGAATTACATTATATCCTCTTGATTCTAATGACTCAATAATGCCATAGCACGGATGCAATTGCTGAGATTCAATATACATTGTACTTTCCAATACACCAATGGTTCTTGAAAAATTCAGATTGAAGAATGTAGTGATATACTCATCAAGGGAATACCATCTGTCCCTATAGATTCCATACTGTTTTACACCTGTAAATGTTGGTGCCCTGACTTCAAAAGAAGTACCCAAATAGTTTAATGTGTACAATATCTGATTTTTAAGATTTTCTTTATCATTTATATTTTTATAAAGAACCATCTGATTGAATAGCGGGTTAAACTTGGTGGCACTCTTGTCTATGTAATTGTAAACGTCAACATAGTACTTGCCTCTTTTTGTATTTTCAAAATATGAAATCAGTTCCTGGTCTGAAAAAGTTGTGAAAATCTTTTGATAATTTATTGTATTGTTTCTGATTAAACCTATTGAACTGGAACCTGAGTTTAATTTACCTGAAGGCGGTTCCAATATAAGAAACAATTCTTTATTTGACAATTCAGGGTATTTTCCCAAGACATTTGTTAAAACTGAGTCGACATCACTGCTTATCCATTCTCCAACAAATCCATCACAGGAAGAAAGCAGTTTTACTAATTCAATATCATCCATTTCCTTTATCTGTTCACCGCTGCGAATAATCAAATTGATATTACTTAGATTTTGAGAACTGGTCAATTCCTCGCTGGCTTTATCCAAAATGTTAGTTCCGGGATTATCGCTTACAACAAATAAAGTAATATTTTGAGATTTAGATGAATCAGCACTTCCCAAATTATCATGGTTGACTGATTCTTCAACAGCATTATCATTTAATACAGTATTATCATTATCTGAAATAGATACATCATCTGAAGTGGAATTATCCACAGCAAATGAATAAGGAATGATAAATATCGTTATTAATAAGATTAATACACAAAAATATTTTTTATTTTTTAAACAAAACATAATACTACCTACAATTAATATAAACTCAATATGAATTATTACTTTTAATATTAATAAATATATTTAAAGTATTACTTATTTCACAAATAATCAAAAAAAGTATTACTTTTAAAAAAAAGAAAAATTAGCATAAAATAACATTTTAATAAAAATATTTATACTTTCAAACACAATATATACTACATAATAATGTAAGGGTATAGTATGAAAGTTGGAAAAGGTATTGTAAAAAAATATTCAAGAGAGTATCACAGAACTCTAAAAAATGGTGAAAGGAAGAAATATACTACAGAACAAATTCAAATCACCGTTCCAAAAAATGAAGACATATACAATAACCAGGAAGAAGTACTTATTATACCTCAAAGTGAAATTGAAACATTTAAAAGTAGAGAGGAAGAAAGTGAGTCTTTAAAAATAGCTAATTATTTGTATGTGCAGGAAGTGAAAGAATTGAGAAATCAACTTGAAAATAACATTAACCCATCTACTTTAGAATACGAAAAAGAAATCGAAGATCTCAAAGCTGAAATCGCTGCAAAAAATGAAGTTATTAATGAAATTGAAGACCAATACAATACCTTAAATAGAAATAATATTGACAGCTTGAAAAAAGAAAATGAATCAATCAGAGACAAACATTCAAAATTAATCATAGAAAACGAAAATTTAAAAACAAAATTCGTCAATATGAAAACCGAAAATGAAAATCTCAAAACCAAATATTCAAGCATTAAAGAAGAAAATAAAAACTTGAAAACAAAATGTTCCACCTTAAGAGAAGAACATCAAAGCATCAAAAGCAGCTACGACCAAATCACTTCCAAATATGATCAACTAAAACATGAAAATCTCAGTACAAAAACCAGTTATGCTGAAATTTATGAACTTAATGAAGATTTAGAAAAAGATTATGATTCATTACGTCTAGAATATAACGATTTAGTTGACAAATTTAACGATTTACAGGAAGAAATATATAATATTAAATCCACTAGAAGCCACGATGAATACATCGCCAATAAAGTTAAAGAATTTATTTTAAATAGTGGAAATTAAAGGGTTTTATAATCATCCTGAAATTCAGGATTCCATCTTTTCAATCCAGGAATAAAAAAAGCAGTTATACCAGTCGCTTGTGTTTCTGGCAACCTAGGATTTTTTTCCATCATTTCTTTTGTTTTTCTAACAATCATTTCATCAAGAGTTATATCTGGTTCTGTATACTCTCCATTTTGATAACAATCTATGCAAAATTCATCATTAGGACTGCCATCTTTATTAGTTCCATAATCTTCTTTTACAATAGGCCTACCGCATGAATTACAAAATCCCATAATAAAAACTCCTTTTAAAAAAAAATAGAAAATAAATTAGAAATTAATCTAATTTACTAGTCGTCTTTCACTTCAATATTTTCGTCTTCATCCATAGCAAGTCTCATGTTGTCTGGATCTGGGTCGAAATGTTCTAAGAAATCTTGAGCTGCTCTTCTAACATCTCTTGAACCGATAATGTATCTACCAGCAATAATGATGTTTGCACCTTTATTAATAGCTTCTTCTACATTATTAGGTTTGATTCCTCCAGCAACAGCAATTAAGCCTTTAGGACCAAGAGCTGCTTTGATATCTTTAATATTACCCCATTCAGTCATATCACTGGTGTCTTCACCATGTTCTGCTCTGTAGGTTTCCATATCAACATTTCTGTGTAATAAAACGATATCTGGTTTTAAGTCTTCAGGAAGTTTGGCTAATTTTTTCTCAAATTCAGCTACATTCATCATATCAAGAATTGAATAGATACCTTGTTTTTGAGTTTCATGAATAGCTTTAGCAATAGATTCAACAGTACCGAGACCGGAAATAGCTACTGCATCAGCGGTTTCATCTGCTGCCATTTTAACTTCTACACGACCAACATCTAAAGTTTTTAAATCAGCAATAATGAATGCATCCGGACGTAAAGATCTGATTTTGCCGATGATTCCTACACCGAATTTTTTAACAAGTGGAGTACCTGCTTCGAGTAAGATTCTATCATTATCAGGTAAATCGCTAATGATTCTTTCCATAGCTGCTTCATTATCAAGGTCAAGTGCAACTTGTAAGTATGGTGGTGACCAAAGTTTTTTGACTTTGAATCCCATAATTGGGTGAGTTCCACGATCTTTTTCTGCAAGTACTTTGTCGATGGATGGGTAATTTTCCATTGCTCTTCTGATAGCTAATTTGGTCGCTCCGTAATTGTATTGATATATTTTTCTGAAATCTTTTGCAGAAGGATCAATAAATACGCTTACATTAATTACAATGTCTTCCACTATATCTTTTGGAATGTATCCATCTTCAACTGCATCAGCTACTGCTCTTGCAACAGCAGTTTGTGCAGGTCCAAAAATTTTACTAGCATCTTCTAAATCACCAACAGTTACTTTAGGAATAATTAAAGTAGCTGGTTTAGTCATTAAGTTTGGTCTGATTACACTTGTTAAAGGAGTGTGTCCAACAGATAAATTGGATAATCCATTAGCAAAAGCTTGACCAACAGGGCCGAATTTATCACCGATTAATAAATCAACGTGAGCTAATTCAGGGCCATCTCCAATAAGAGCTTCTCCTATTCTGTACATTGGGTCCATTAAATTTCCTCCGTCATATAATAACATTTTATAATATGTTTTTATTTGTAAATATAATTATTGGAAGTTAATCCTTCTTGAAATATCCTTAGGCAAAGGCAATTTTCTGAAAGGTTTTCCTTCACATTTTTCATTAATTTCACTAATCAAGTCATCAACTGTCATTTCTACTTTCTCACCAGTTTCACGAACAGTTACTTGGAACTTGCCGGATTCCATTTCCTTGTCACCGACAACAAAAATGTACGGAATCCATTCTTTAGATGCATTTCTGATTTTTTTACCAATACTCTCATCCCTATCATCAATATCCACACGGATGTTGGAAGCATTGATTTTAGAATAAAGTTCTTCTGCAAATTCTTTATGACTTTCTCCAACAGTTAAGATTCTTGCTTGAATTGGACTTAACCATGTTGGCAACATTGGAGATCTTTCATTGATTTCAATTGCAGTTTTTTCAAGCATTGCACATAAAACCCTTTCAATACTTCCAGTTGGTGAAGTGTGCAAGATTGTAGGATTGTGCTGTTCGCCATCTTCTCCCAAGTAGGTGATGTCAAATCTTTTACCACTTTCAACATCGATTTGAACAGTTGGGTTTTCAATAGGACGACCTAAAGCGTCAATATTTGCCAAATCTATTTTACATATCCAGTAATGATGTCTTTCAGGCAAGATTTCTAAAAGAATTGGTTTGTTGAACTTGCGAGCAATTTCATACATCCATTCTTCATTTTCTTCAAAGAAGTCTTGAGTTGCTCTGAAAATTACTTCAAAATCTAAATTCAAGTCTTTACCAGTCTGCATACACATGTCAGTTTGTTGAGAGAATTCTTCTAAAGATGAAGGTACATCACAACAGAATGAGTGGCAATCAGGCATGGTAAATGCCCTTAATCTTTTAAGACCAATAACTTCTCCTTTTTTCTCAAAACGGAAACTGTATCTGGTCAATTCAAAAATTTTGGCAGGGAAATTTTTCCATGTCAAATATGAATCGGACATTAATCTGAATGCACCGAAACAAGCTGCAAACCTAAGCATTAAATTCTTTTTGGTGTCGGTTCTGTATTGTCTTTCACCAAATTTGTAAGCATGTTCATAAATTGCTTGATTGTCCAAATCATAGAAGATTGGAGTTTCAACCGGCATTGCTCCACGGTCGACAGTTAAGTCATAAACATAATCGGCAAGCAAATCTCTGATTAATTTTCCTTTTGGATACCATCTGAGGTTTCCAACATCAGAAGCAGGTTCATAATCACAGATTTCTTTTTCTCTCATTAATTTGACATGAGGTGGTTCGCCTTCATCAGATGCTCCCTGACCAAGTTCATAATCAACAAGTTGTTTGAAAGCTCTGTTTTCAAATTTAAAGTCATCAATTTGAGTTATTTTGTCCCCTTCAAGGATTTGCCATTTAGATGGTTTTCTTTCAACTTTTTCTTCTTCAGTGTCTGCAGTAATAGTTCTTGAAAGTTCGCTTAATGGGTGACCTTTACAGGAAATCTCAAATGCCTTATACCATCCGAAAGGTACTCTTTTAACATTTAAATTTTCAGCAAGCAAAGCTTCCTCAGTATCTTTTAAAATTTTAATAGCAACTTTTGGAGAACCTAATGAAGAAGATAAGTGAGCATATGGATATAATACAATATTTTCAGCTTTAACTTGTTCATTGGTTTTTATAACTTCACTGACTAAATTTTTAACAATACCTTCTGGATTATCTTCATCTTCTTTTTCAACACTTGTAAATACCACTAAAGAATCGTCGAATGCTCCTTGCATTTTAGCATCCTCAATTTCTTCAGCAACAGGTGTTTTATTCTTTACAGTATAATTTAAATAATCAGAATGGATTAGTAAAATTCTCATTTAATCACCATATATTATGGTTTAAATTTTATTTTTAATATTATATAAAATGATTTATACAAAAAATTGTTATATAATAAAGATGCAAATTACTAATTATGAGAATTATTTTAGCAGGGACAGGTAGTGCAGTTGGAAAAACAACAATATCTACCGGAATAATGAAGGCTTTAAGCGAAAAATACAATGTCCAACCTTTTAAAGTTGGGCCAGATTATATCGATCCATCCTACCATACATTAGCTACCGAAAATGTATCCAGAAACCTGGATTCGTTTTTTATGGAATCCGGCCAAGTAAGGGATTCCTATCTAAAGGCTATGGTGGGAAAAGATATAGCCGTGATTGAAGGCGTTCGTGGCCTTTATGAAGGAATTGATTCTGTCAATGACATAGGAAGTACAGCTTCAATAGCCAAATCCTTAAAGGCACCGGTGATTTTAATCATAAACTCCAGAAGTTTGGTTAAAAGTGCGGCGGCTTTGGTTTTGGGCTTTAAGGCTCTTGATCCCGAAATAAATATTGCCGGAGTTATTTTGAATAAAGTTAAAAATAAGGCTCACTACGAAAAAACAAAAAGGTCAATTGAAGAGATTACTAAAACCGAGGTAATTGGCGGTATTGTACGTGATGATGCAATATCAATAGAAGAAAGACATTTAGGTCTTGTTCCTGCTCGTGAAAAAGAGAATTCACTTAAATATATTGATATCTGGTCTGAAGTAATAAAAAATTCAATTGATTTAGACAGACTGGTGGAAATTGCTGGCGAAGCTCCAAAAATTACATCAGATATTGTTCCGATTTGGAATAAATTGAACAAACAAAAGGTTAAAATTGGAGTTGCATACGATGAAGTATTTAATTTTTATTATAAGGAAAATATAGAATCTTTAGAGGCAAATAATGCTAAAATTGAATATTTCTCACCTTTAAACGATGAAGGATTGCCTGATGTAGATGGATTGTATATCGGTGGAGGATATCCTGAACTCTTTTCCAAGGAACTTAGCGCAAATGAAAAAATGCTTCAAGAAATTAATACTTTCCACTTGGAAGATAGGCCTATCTTTGCTGAATGTGGTGGTTTAATGTATCTTATGAATTCCATCCATGAAGATAAAGTTGTTAATGTATATCCTTACAAAGCAATTTTAACAGACAGGGTGCAAGCGCTAAAGTATACAATTGCCGAAGTTACCGAAGACAATATCATATCTAAAAAAGGAGAAAAATTCCACGGTCACGAATTCCATTACTCCAAAGTATTGGTTGATTCAAGTAACATTCAGCACAAGCTGGCATTCAATATATTGAGAGGAAAAGGATCATACAATAACCAAGATGGATTTATTGAGAGAAATACTCTTGCAAGTTATGTTCACACCCATGTAGCTGCAATGCCTGATTTTGGAGGAAATCTGGCCATATCTGCAAAAGAGCTTGGAGGATAGAAAATGAAATTTGAAAAAATTGACCTTTTCCAACCATTGTTAGTTGTAGTTGCAATACTAGTATTTTTAGCAATGGGATATATAGGCTCATTCAATTACAGATTTGAAGATCCATTGAAACCAGAAGTAATATTGACCGTTATATTTGCATGTATCATTTTTGCAGTCGGTGCAGTATGTATCAAATACAAAATTAATGTAGAAAAAACTAAAAGTCTGGATTTTCTATCTGAAAAACTCATACTGGCACTTGTCATAATCGCATTGATTCTGCAAACCCTCAACATGGTATTGCTTGGAGGAATTCCCCTATTCAATAGCGTATTGAAATCAAATGCCACAACCAATATCTGGAGAGTAGCCTATCCACTATTTTTAATAATGATAAATATCCTGCTTGCAAAGTATTACAGTAAGAAATATCTGCTACTGGTAATTCTCGGAGCATTGATTTTCGGTTTAAATGGATATAGAACTTCAGTTCTTGGAATTTTAGGAAGCTCTTTTATTACCCTTTATTACCTTAAAAAAATATCAAGAAAATTAGGCATAATCTTTATAGCGATAATTGCTGTTGGAATGTTAGCGGTCGGATACATTGCATCACAATCAATTGCAAACCAGCATTGGACTTTAAACCCATTAGAACTTGTTTTTTACAGAGCTGCATTCACTTTAGAAGTATTTGAAAAAATAATACCTTTAGGCAGAAGCACACACGGACATATATTAAGCATGATTTTTTCATCAGGAAGTCCAAGAACATTTATCGGCCAATATGTACTTCATTATGACGTATGCTTAACATCCACATTGTTTGGTCCCGTATATCTTGATTTCGGATTAATCGGACTTACAATTCAAATGTTATTTATGGGAACATTTTTACAGTTAGTACATAAAATAAAAGAAGGAATAGGAGTAGGGATTTACTCCATAATATTAACACACACATTAATTTGGATAGAAACCGGACCAACAGACATAATGATTTGGTTTTTATATCTTTTAGGTTTGATTTTAATAATAATGAATTTTAATTATATTAAATTAAATAAAAATTAATATAATTAATATTACTAATGAAATAAAGAATATGAATGTTCCTCTTACGATGAAATCACCATTTCTTTCAGCATATAATGATAAACCATAAGATAAAATCAATGCTGCAAGCATTTCGATTAATCCGGTAATACCAGCATCAAGTCTTAACAGCCTTCCGCAGATAAATGAAAGAAGATAAGCAACAACTACAACAACAATAATCATTATAATTGGATTTTGAATTAATTGGAAGAACCGTGAATTCTGAAGGCTTCTTTGATTATAGTTATATAAGGTAGTATAACCAAAACTACTATCCCTCGGAGCGTGAGCCCCCCTATTCAATAGAGAAGAAAATCCACCATGGTGAACTCCTCCATCATCTTGCCTATAAAGAGTATTTTTATAAACAACAGGATTTTGTTCACGTCTCTGCATCAGATATTCCATATCTGAAGCATCATAACTATATTCAGGATATTCCTCATCAATATAAGCTGCTGCTCCGCCATCATAGGAAGTGTTATCCAAAGTAGTTTGAGAAGTTCTATCTTGGTATTTTTTAGCAAGTTCCAGCAAATTATCCCGATCTACCAATTTAATGTTTTTACGAAGTGCATAATTGGTTGCCTGACTTGAAAAATAAGAAGAAGAAACAATTGTGACCTTGGATGCCTTTAAACTTTCTCCAACTTCTTCCATCTCTTTTAAAACATCCACCCCAATTTCAAAGTCTTTATCATAGTTTTTACATGCTACAACAACACCAAAATCCCCAAGTGTTGTTGGCAATATGGCATATATATCTATGACTTTCTGAGAGGTTTTAAAATTCTTGTAAACCTTGAAACCAGAGTCCTCCATTACCTTAGCTATGAAATTAATAAGTTGTGGTTTTTCCAAATTTCCACCCGCATGTGTTTTTAAAAAAAAATTACTATTATATTTTATACATTAAATTGTTATTAAAGTTTATCATAATTTGCTAGAAATCTAAAAATATTTTAACAAGGTTATACCTTAATAAATATATGAAAGCATTAATAAGTAATGATGATGGAATAACCGCTTCAGGAATCCTTGCTGCAAAAAAAGCAGTAGATGAATTATGTGATACATATGTAGTGGCACCTGAAACACAACAAAGCGGTATTGGACATGCATTAACACTTTATGAACCATTAAGAGTAAATGAATATACATTAAAAGACGGAAGTTTTGGATATGGGGTAAGCGGAACCCCTACCGATGCAGTAACTATCGGATTATTTGAAATATTATCCGAACATCCCGATATCATGATTTCTGGAATAAATACTGGTTATAATTTAGGAAAAGCAGAATTGACAACTTCCGGAACTTTAGGAGCTGCTATTGAAGCGGCAAGTTTTGGAATTCCAACAATAGCAATATCACAGGAAGTAGTCAGGGACGATATTAAATTTGAAAACGGTGAAGTCGAAATAGACTTCGATTTCGCTACAAAAATGCTAAATAAAATAGCCAAAATTGTTTTAAAAAAAGGTTTGCCGGAAGGAATTGATTTGTTAAACGTGAATATTCCTGAAAATCCGATTAATGAAGAGTTTGAAGTAGCTACATTAGGAAAAAGAATGTATACACCCATCATTCATGAACGTCTGGATCCCCGTGGAAAGCCATACTACTGGATTGGTGGAGAGCCATACGATTTTGATGAACCCGGCAGTGATGGATATGAATTACGTAAGGAGCATAAAACTACAATAACTCCCTTAAAAATAGATTTAACAAGTGATATGAGTTTATTAAAAGAAATGTTAAAATAAAATACTTATAAATTTAAATCTTTAAGTATTTTATCTCTTTCTTCACGAAGTTCATTTAAAATCTTTTCATCGCTACAACCATCTCTTTTTAACTGTTCAATTGTTCTTGTAATTGCTTCTAAATTTTCTTCTAATTGATTAATTGCCATACTATATATTATCAACATTAAAGTATTTAAAGTTGAAACTTCAAAATAAAAATAGAATTATAACCAAGGATTTGAAAAAATGAGTCACGATAAAGATAATGTAAATAAACTTTTTACTCAATTTAAAAATAAATATGTAACTGTAGATTTAAGAGGCGACTATCAAAGTGAAGGAAAAGTAATTGCTATAGATAATTATTTAAATCTCGTCCTTGAAAATGAAAATGGCCTCGAAACCATTAAAGGCGGAAATATCATATTTATTAGTTTAAAAGAAGATTAGGAAATTTTAGAAATCTACTTCTATTCCTAAAATCTCTTTTTCACCATTAAAAACATCCATTGCTATTTGTGCAGCACCAATTGCACCCGATTCTTTTGAAATAACCTTTAATTGATACTTATTTTTGAAATATTTGTTAATTTCATCTTCAAAGTTAAAGGGTTCGGTTGCACTTCCAACAGATCCTGTTAAAACAATACCTTCAATATCATTATTGCAAGCAACATCCAAACCGGCAATTTCCATAGCTACAGTCATTATTAATGTATCAATTGCCAATTTGGCATCTTTATCGCCATTTTTATAGTTTTCCAAAAGTTGATCCTTCATATTGGCAACTTTACCATCGATTCCTGCAATTTTAATTGCTCCAGCATGAGAAAAACAATCGTTTGCAGATGCATTATTCTCATCAATATCCCTAATCATTTCCAAATCAATAGGTCCATGCACAATACCCATAGCACCCAGGCATGCATCGATGGCTCCCTTAATTTTTCCATCCTCAATTAGAATATCCACACTGTTTGAAGAAATATCTGCAACAATGAAGTTGCTCCAGCCAGTTTCCTTAATTGCATTATATGAAATGCTTACCTTTTCCGGACTTGCCTGGTGTGAGTAAGCGGCTCTGAACAATCTATCCAAAGAAGTGGAATCCTTGTGAAGACCAGGAATCATTACGGAAGGAATATTTAATTCCTGCAACTCTGAAAATACTGATGTTCCACCACCAGTTACCTTGCCTGCACCGTTAATGGATAAAATTCCTCTGTCCTTGACATTTTCAGTAGGTAAAATTTTATTTATCCCATCACCCATTGCATAAGTAATGGCCATTAACTTCACAGAATTTAAATCAATACGTTTTGTTAGTTCCTCGCTAGCGGAAACTAAACCTTTTTTACTTTCTTCCCTTCCAATTTTAAAAATATCGATAATATCTCCGTCATCAGACATTATGCAAAAAGAGATTCCAGTAGTTCCATGGTCCATACCAATAAATGCCATGATTACCACACATTAAAAAAAAATATTATATAAAAAAAATAGTAAAAGGATTAAAAAGACTTAATCGTCTTTTTGTAATCCACAAGCTTTCCTTAATCTTTCACCAACAATTTCAATATCTTTTTGACCTTCAGCAGCTCTCATTTCTTTTAAGTTAGCGCCGTCAGTAGCGTTTTCTTCAGCCCATTGTTTTTTGAAGGTTCCATCTTGGATTTCTTTTAAAACAGCTTTCATACCGTCTTTTGCTTCTTGAGTAATAATTCTATTACCCCTGGTTAATCCACCATATTCAGCAGTGTTACTTACATCATGCCACATTCCAGCAAAACCTTTTTCATAGATTAAGTCAACGATGAGTTTTACTTCGTGACAGGTTTCAAAGTAAGCGATTTCAGGTTGGTAACCAGCTTCAACTAAAGTAGTGAATCCTGCATTGATTAATTCAGTAATACCACCACATAAAACTGTTTGCTCACCAAATAAGTCTGTTTCTGTTTCTTCTTGGAAAGTAGTTTCTAAAACACCTGCTTTGGTTAATCCACAAGCTTTTGCCATGCCCAATGCAAGTTGTAAAGCATCACCAGTAGCGTCTTGTTGAACTGCTACTAAACCAGGAATACCGAATCCTTCTTCGTAAGTTCTTCTTACCATGGATCCAGGTCCTTTAGGTGCAAACATTACAATATTTACATCTTCATCAGGTTTGATTAAACCAAAGTGGATGTTGTAACCGTGAGAGAATGAAATGGTGTTGCCAGATTCAACATATGGTGCAATTTGTTCATTGTATACTTTTTCTTGGATTTCATCAGGAAGTAAAATGTGAATGATATCAGCTTCTTTAGCTGCATCTTCAATGGTTTTTACAGTCATGCCATCTTCTTTGACTAAGTTCCAAGAACTACCATTTTCTCTTACACCAACAATAACATTAGCTCCACTGTCAGCCATGTTTCTAGATTGTGCTCTACCTTGGGAACCATAACCAATTACTGCAATGGTTTTACCTTCTAAAGCATCTGTATTTACATCTGCATCGTAGTACATTTTCATTTAAATCATCTCGCTAAATAATTTGATAAAAGTTAAGATATCAAATAAATATCAAATAATAAATATGATTTTTTATATTTATAAAAGTAACCTAAAATATAATTTTAAATACTATTAACTGTAACATATAGTATACAGTTATTTAGGTGATATTATTAGAAAATTATATTCAATATTGTTATTTTCATTAATTTTATTTTTAGGCATCGGAATCGTATCCGCATCTGAAAATAATACCGATACTGGAGATATTGAAAATTTAATAGATGAATGTGAAGATCAAGGAAGCATAAAACTTGATGAAAAAACATATGAACTAAATCCTGAAAAGGAAACACACTTATATCTAAACAAATCCATTTCCATTGAAGGAATCAAAGAAAAGACAATCATTGATGGTAAAAATTCCACTTTATTTTTAGATACTGAAAAAGAACCGGAACCTGACTATAATGGAACAGTCATTATTGCAAAGGATCTCTACGACATCAGAAATACCGGGAACCACATTATTTTTAAAAATATTACCTTTAAAGATTTAAATTTGATAAGTCGCCATAAAATGGACTTTCTAGATTGTAAATTTATCAATGCAAATTTTACCAGCAAGGAATTGAATAATACCTTTGATAACTGCGTGTTCAATGAATCAAAAATTGAATTGAACTTATATCAGGGATACAAGTACTATTCAAAAATAATCGATTGTGCTTTTTATAACTCTACAATTACTTCAAAAAACAATTACTTCATTTTTATCTGTGGAAGCTCAATAATATTCATGCAAAACAACATAGATTTGATAAATTCCAGTCTAAACAATTCAGAAATTTCACTATCCCATTATAACATTAACATAAATAACTTAAAATTCCGCAATTCAAATTTAAAAGGATGGTCAGACAGAATCAACGTTAGAAACACCTCATTTGATAGACCTATAATTGACCTTGAATATAGCTATATTAACTTTGAACAGGCAATTTTAAATAACTCCGAACTTATGTTTCAAGGAGGATATTACAACAAAGGAAGTGAAGTGATTTTAAAAAATACCCTAATCAATAACTCCACTTTTGAATTTACACCGAACATTTATTCTGATGAATCTATCTTTATAATTGAAAATTCAACTGCTGAAAACTCCAAGATAAAAGCAACAGAAACTAATATCAAATCAAATAACTCAAATTTCTATAAAACAACAATTGAATCCCATATCTCAAATTTAAATATAAACAATTCCAACTTTTACAACGACGGAAATCTATCCAATACAATTATAATATACATGAATTCTATAGCGAATACAAGCAACATCATCGAAAACTCATATCTGATAAACAATACCGGAAAATACGAAATCAACAACAAGGACATTAATTTTGATACACTCTACAGAGTATCATTTAATAAAAATATTACCTATTACATAAATGACAGCATTACTTTCAACGTTAAAGATTGTTTTGGAAATCCAGTAAAAGATGTTAAATTATTTATCGAAAATCCAAATGAACCATATACAAGTTTTGTCTTTACAGATAAAAATGGGAACGCAAAATACACCCTTAACACTGTTGGAGAATTAAGCCTTAACGTATACTATTTTGATGATGAATTCCTTTTTAACAGTAAACGATACTTCACACAAGTGAATTTGACTGTAAATCCTAAAATAACAGATATAAAATTAATTAAAGACTTTAAATTCAACAGATATTCAAAAATCAATAGCTTTTTAGAAATAAAAATGATAGGTAACCATACTGGTGATTTATCAGACAGGACTGTCATTTTTAAAGTATTTACAGGTAAAAACTACAAAACATATCGTGAACCAGCAGGTTCCGATGGAGAGGTGATTTTTGAAATTCCTACAAAACTTGATGCAGGAGTTCATAAAATCCAGGTTATTGTCGAAAAAGAAATCATGAAAACAACATCAATTAAGATTGATAAAGCCAGAACAATCGTTAAAGCTCCACAAGTAACCAATAAATTCAAAAAATCAAAATATTTCAAAGTTACAATCAAAAATAAAGAAACAAAAAGAATGCTTTCTAACATTAAAGTTAAAATAAAAGTGTTTACCGGCAAAAAATTCAAAACATACACAGTTAAAACAAATAAAAAAGGAATTGCTAAAATAAACACCAAAAACCTAAAAACAGGAAAACACAAAGTTGTAATTTCATCCGGAAATAAAAACTACAGCATATCTAAAAAAAGCTTAATAAAAATAAAAAAATAGATGGGAATTAATAACCATCTACTAAAACTTTTAACTCACCTGTTACGATATCGATGATAAGACCGTGTACCGGTACATCAGGTATTAATGGGTGGTTTTTGATTTTTTCACAAACGTTTTTAACGTTTTCTTCTTCAGATTCGAATCCACCAATCCATTCAGCCAAATCGTATTTAGCAATATCTTCCTCTTTGATACCGCGAGCGAGCATTTTTTCTTTTAAAGCTTCAGCATCAGCACCAGCCATACCACATTCTGTGTGACCTACAACCATGACTTCTTCAGCACCGAGGTTGTATAAAGCTGCACCAATAGATCTGATTGCATCTTCACCTACAATGGAGTTTCCTGCGTTTCTAACGATTTTTGCATCTCCTCTTTTAAGACCAAGTGCTGGTTCAAAAAAGTCGATTAGTCTGCAGTCCATACAGGTTAATATAGCTAATTTCTTAGCTGCATGGTGAGACATTTCTTCGCCTTCAAAGTTTTCTACAAATTCCTTGTTGTCTTTTAATACGTTTTCCAATATAGTCATTTTTATACTCCCCTTGACATAGCTGTAAGGCCAGTACGGGCTATTCTTTTAATTCCATAATTTTCTACTAAAGATATGAATGCATTAATCTTTTCCTTATCTCCAGTAAGCTCAACCATTAATGTTTGTTCCGAAACATCTAAAATATGTGCTCTGAAAATATTTGTATACTGCATTATTTCTGCTCTTGCTTTAGCATTAGGAACAGCGACCTTAACAAGACACAATTCCCTTTTAACAGCAGATTTAGTAATATCTTTAATCTTGATAACATCAATTAATTTATTTAATTGCTTTGTAACCTGTTCAAGCCCTTTTTCATCTGCATGAACAGTAATCACCATACGGGATTGTCCTTCTACTTCTGATTTGCCAACAGTTATACTTTCAATGTTGAATCCCCTTCTATTAAACATTCCAGCTACTTTTTGCAAAACCCCTGGTTTATCTTCAACCAATGTGGAAATAACGTGATATTCTGTATCCATTTAAATCACATCCCTTTCAAGTTTATATTCACCAATCATCTCATTAATTCCAGCTCCAGGAGGAAGCATAGGAAGTGCCTCTTCGGAGTCAATAACAACATTTAATAAAACAGGTTCATTATCTTTAATTGCACTTGATAAAGCTTCTTTAGTTTCGCCAGGTTGGGTAATCCTTACTCCATTTACACCAAAACTTTCTGCCAATTTAACAAAGTCAGGGCTATTACCCAACAATGTTTGAGAGTGCCTTTCATTATATAGTAAGCTTTGCCATTGATATACCATCCCCAATGTTCTGTTTTCCAAAACAACTGCAATAACAGGAATGTCATATTCGCGAACAGTGGCCAATTCCTGACAAACCATTAAAAATCCACCATCACCGTTTATAGATACAACAGGATCATCCGGACAGGCCACTTTTGCACCAATCGCTGCTGGGAATCCGAATCCCATAGTTCCAAGACCGCCTGATGAAATGAATTTACGTGGCTTTTGAGTGTCAAAGAAATGTGCTGCCCACATCTGATTTTGACCTACATCAGTTGTTAAAATTGATTCAGGAGTTAAAACATCTGAAATTTCTTTTATAACAGTTTGTGGTTTTAATGGCACATCATCATAACTAACACGAGGTTTTAAATCTCTATTTTTTTGTTTTATCATATTAGTCCAATCATTTACTTCTGATGGAACTTTATAATCTTTTAAAACTTTATTTAATGAAGATAAAACATTTTTTGCATCACCTACAATAGGCAAATCCACATCCACATTTTTGCCTATTTCTGCCGGATCAATATCAATATGAATTACTTTAGTATCCGGAACAAAACTATCCAACCTACCAGTGGTCCTGTCTGAAAACCTTACACCAATAGCTATCAACAAGTCAGATTCATTAATATAATCATTTGAAACTTTTCTACCATGCATACCAAGCATACCTAATGCCAAATCATCAGTTTCATCAAAAGCTCCTTTACCCAAAAGTGAAGTCATTACTGGTGCATTGATTGTATTAACTAACGTTTTCAATTCACAGCAAGCATTTGATATGATTACTCCCGCACCAGCCAAAATCATTGGCTTTTTAGCCTGTTTAATTAAATCACGAGCTTTTTTGATTTGTTTGATATTTCCTTTAACAGTCGGATTATAACCTGGAGTTTCAATTAAAGAGTCGTCAAATTTTGTTAATTCACCCTCTTGAACTTCTTTAGGAACATCTATTAAAACAGGACCTGGTCTTCCACTAGAAGCAATTTTAAAACTAGATTTAATCATTGAAGGTATTAAATCAGGATTTTTTGGTTGATAACTATGTTTTACTATAGGCATAGTAATTCCGATAATATCTGCTTCTTGAAATGCATCATTACCAATTAAATGAGTAGGAACTTGACCAGTGATTGCCACAATAGGAGAAGAATCCATATAAGCAGTTCCAATACCAGTTACAAGATTGGTTGCACCAGGACCTGAAGTAGCCAAACACACACCAACTTTTCCAGAAGCTCTTGCATAGCCGTCTGCAGCATGAGATGCTGCCTGTTCGTGCCTAACTAAGATATGATCGATATCTGCATCATATAACATATCATAGAATGGTATTGTTTGTCCACCAGGATAACCAAATATAGTTTTTACCCCCATATTCTTTAGGGATTCAATTATCGCTTCTCCGCCTCTCATCGTAATAACCTTTTTATATATTATACACTAACTTATGTATACAAAAATATATATAATTATCTTAATTGAAAAAAATGGGACTGTCAAAATGTTAGCTCTTGATTTCTTTTTTCAACCCATCCATTTTTTTGAAGCATAATTTGATTGAATACTCCTTCCATTGTTCTGAATTTCTTTTTATATGCTCGTGGCATTGTATTGCCAATGTAATTTTCTATTTGGTTGTTAGTATTGTCTAATTTTCCTTTGTGTCTTTTTTCAAGGCAGTGAATGAATTTTTTATATTCTGGGAAGAATTTTTCATTCATATAATCTTGTAAAAGTTTTGGAAAATTCACTGATTCTCTTTTTAATAATTCAACATATTGTATTGCTTTATTGTATGTTTGTTGTTTGAATAATTGGTAAATTAATCCTAAATATTCATTTATTTCTGATTTATAGTCATTTATGAATTGTTTTGATTTTTCTTTGATTTGAGTGTCTGAGAGATTTAATTCCATGTTTTTTAGATTTCGTTCAAATTTTTTCTTCATTTTTGTTAATTCGGGACTAATTGTACTATAGATATTTTGTAGCAAATGAAATGTACAATGTTGATGAATGAATCCTAATTCTCTCATTATTTTATCATAACTTGGTTTTAAGTCAGTTACTATGGCAATGGAGTCTTTTGGTTGTATGCTGTTTTTTAAAAAATTTTTTGTTGTTTTTGAATCTTCTTTTTTAGCCAATAACTCTGCTATTGGCATTTTATGAACTATATCGAATAGTACATGTCGATAATGCCATTTTTTGTTGATTTTAATCCATTGTACGTCATATGAGACGTATCCTGATGGTTTTAATTCTTCATTTAAATAATAAAGTCCATCGAAAATTAATAAAGATTGTCTTATGGTTTCATAAGACATTTTAAGATTGTTAAAGATATTATATGTCCAAGTAAGATTTCTTAGGGAATCCCAACCTCTTGTTCTTAGTCTTATTGCTTTGTTTTTCATTTTAATAGAAAAATTACAGTAATCTTCATAAATTCCGTTGAGCCTTACTTGACTGTATTTTCTGCATTTCTTGCACAAATATCGTTTGACTTTGATTATAACAATTATTCCATTTTCTAAATATATTTTACGTTTGTTAAATGATTTTTTAATCATATCATTTGAAAAACAGTTCTTACAATGAGGATCATGATATTCTATGACTCCTTTTTTATTAATAAAGCAATCTTCATCGAGAATACCATCAAGATATAAGACAAATTGAACAGTATTTTTTCCAAAAGTGCTTTTTGATGGTTTTTTATCATTTTTTCGAACAGGATCTGAATTCAAATAGTTAAATATATATTGGTTGTCCTCCAAAATAAGACATGGGAGACTTTTGTTTTTGCTTTTCATATATAAACATTTGTCTTCCAACCTATATAAAGATTATTATGCCCTAATTTTTAAAAATACACCTTAAAAAATATTTAAAATTAGGTTTAGAAAATATATAATTATTTTATTAAGTATTAGATTGATTTAAAAAGGAATAAAAAATACGGAAATCAACAAATTAAACACCTGATGAAAAACGAACAACAACTACTATTTAAACCTTTTTAAAGAATCTCACTAATTTTATGCAAAAACAAAAGAAAATAAAGAAATTTAAAAAATTTCTGTCAAAGAGCTAACATTTTGACAGTCACAAAAAAATATTTTAAAAAAAAGGATTAAAATGAATTATAAAAATTTAATATGCCACAGAAAACCTGAAAGGAGCTTTTTTATCAAAGGGCATCAATTTCCAGTGTGCGCCAGATGCACCGGCTTTTATACTGGATTAATCATTTTTTTAATTTATGACTATTTTCTTAATATTGACTATAGCCTCAACTTATTAATTTTTTCAATAATACTTTTGATACCAACATCAATCGACGGATTCACGCAATTATTGAATTTTAGACAGAGCAATAACACATTGAGATTTATCACTGGAGTGATTGGTGGAATAGGATTAATAATTTTTTTAAAAATAGTAATTCAATGGCTTTTGAAGATGATTGCATTGCTGTAATTATATACAGCAGTTATTCATCTTTTAAAAAGTAATATAAAATAGCTTTTTGAGCATGCAGTCTGTTTTCTGCCTGGTCAAAAACAACAGAATTTGGACCATCAATGACCGCTGTTGTAACTTCCTGATCCCTGACTGCAGGTAGACAATGCATAAAAATAGCACCATCATTTGCCAAGTTCATTAAATCTGAATCAACTTGATAAGGAGATAAGGCCGCTTTCCTTTGTAATTCTTCAGCTTCATCACCCATACTAACCCAAACATCAGTATAGACAACATCAACATTATCTAAAGCAACATTTAAATCATCACTAACAGTGATTTTAGTATTCATTTCCTTAGCATACTCATTTGCAATTCTTAAAACATGTTCATTAGGTTCATATCCTTTAGGGCAAGCAATAGACATGTCCATTCCTAAAAGTGGGGAAATTAATAAAAGGGAATTACATACATTATTTCCGTCACCGACGAAACATATTTTCTTATTTTCAAAAGTTCCAAAATGTTCTTTGATTGTTAATACATCAGCCAATGCCTGACAAGGATGTTCCACATTGGTTAATCCACTAATAACTGGTACATCAGAATGTTGGGCTAATTCAACTACATCACAATGTTCAACAGCTCTAATCATTATTCCATCAACGAAACGGCTTAAAACCTTTGCAGTATCATAAATCGGTTCTCCTCTTCCCATCTGTAAATCATTAGAAGATAAAAAGATTGCTCTTCCGCCTAACTGATACATTCCAACATCAAAAGAAACTCTAGTTCTTGTTGATGATTTTTGGAATATCATCGCTAATGTTTTACCTTCAAGAGGACTTTTCTCCGTTTCACCTGCTTTAATTTTTATAGCCAAATCCAAAATGTCTTGAACATCGTCTTTTATATCACATATTGATATCAAATTACCCATTAATAATTCCCCTTAGAATAATCTTAACAAAATTAAATATATTACATTTATATATATTAAATGTTTCTATGACTTCATTTTAAAATTAATATCCCTCAATGTAGAAATTACTGGAACCAGCAAGAACAGATAAATAAAATCCTCTGAAAAATTGAAATCAAGAAGATTTACAGCAATAGTAAGACCCATAATAATGAGGAATGTTTTTAAAACATATCTCTTTTCAGTTTTTGAAGGATTATTCTCTAAAAATCCCATATTATATGCATATATATACATAATTGAAAAGAACAGAATTGTCAAAAATATATTTAATCCAAACAGCACATTAGATATGAAAAACATTGAATAATAACCTATTATAGATGTTGTAAATGGGATACATGAAATGCAAGCCAAAAATAATATATTAATCCATAAAAAAGGCATATTTAATGAATTAATTTTTATAAATTCATGATGATAAATCCAAAAAGAACTGACTAGAATAAAACTAACAATAGTCAACCCAAAAGAATGAGCAATTGAATTTAAAAAAGTTATAAACTGCCCTTCTGTTATCAAATGAGCTTGAGGCAAAGCCATACCAAAGACCAGAAGAGTCATTACCATTCCAAAAATACCATCAGTCAAACCAATCAATCTTCCAGGGTCAATATCCAAGTTGCTTTCAAAAGATTGCCTAACCCTATGAAAAAAGCCGGTTTTTATATTGTCTACTTTTTTTTCGACATCGGGATTAGTTAAGTATTTTTCTTGAAAATAAGCTCTAAGGTTTCTGATTTTTTCAACATCTTCTTCATCTAAGTCTTCAGCTATATCTAAAAGTTGAGTGTTGAAATAATTTCTTAAACTTTCATAATCATGAAATTCTTCGTATTCATCATCCTTTTTGATAATACCACCAAATCCAAAAAAAGAGTAAAAAGAAATTTAGTTTAAAATTTCTTTCATATGTTCAACACGTTTGTTGACAAGATCCTGAGTACCAACATCTCTTCTGTGGTAAACATTACCTTTAACAAATTCACATGCCTTTTCAGCTACTTTTTCAGCTTTCTCGATTGATTCACCACTAGCTACAATACCTAACGCCCTTGAACCAGACAAGTGAATTCCATCATCTTCCTGGGAAACTGCAGCATAGAATACTTTGGCACCCATTTCTTCAATAGCTTTCTCATCCACTTCAATCAGTTCTCCAGCATATTGAGTTTCAGGATATCCATCTGGCACAATATATTTGCACACGCTAGCCTTGTCTTCAAATTCTACATTATCCAAAGTACCGTCGACAACAGCCTGACAAACATCGACCAATGGAGTTTTTAAAAGAGGCAATACATTCATTGCTTCAGGATCTCCAAATCTGGCATTGTACTCAATGAGTTTTGGCCCATCAGCAGTTAACATGAATTGACCATATAGGATTCCTTTATATGGTTCTGCTTCCTCAGCAATAGCTTTTAAGGTTTCTTGCATAATTTCAACGGCAGCATCATAATTTTCTTGGCTTAAGAATGGCAATAATCCACCAACATCAGAATAAGATCCCATTCCTCCGGTGATTGCACCGACATCTCCTTCGAATGCGTGAGGATGGTCCTGTGCTGCAGGCATTGGGGCCAAGTGTTCTCCATCACAAAATGCTTGGATAGTGAATTCTTCACCTATCAATCTTTCTTCAATAATTACTTGAGCAAATCCGCCCATTACATTATCAATTACTTCGCAGGAATATTCCTTTGCTTCTTCATTGTCTTTAAGATGGTCACCTACAATTTTTACTCCTTTACCGCCAGTTAATCCAACCGGTTTTACTACAACATCACGGTCAAATTCATCTAAAAATGCAGAAACATCATCAGAATTATCAAATACTTTGTAAACTAAAGATCCTTCGATTTTATAGTCTTCAAAGAGTTTTCTCATAAATGACTTATCAGTTTCAATTCTAGCTGCACTTTGTGTCGGTCCAACACATTTGATTCCATTTTTTTGAAGTTCATCAACGATTCCTTTTCCGAGAGGAGCTTCTGGACCAATAAATGCAATATCAATGTCATTTTCAACTGCATATTCAGCTACTTTTTCAACTTCTCCCTCATCACCTTGTTTAAACTCAGCGATTTTGGACATACCAGGGTTAATCTTACTCATGTAACAATATAATTCCACATCATCCTTTAAGGCATCAGCGATAGCATGTTCACGAGCACCAGTTCCAACAACTAAAACCTTCATAATCTAGTCTCCTATTAGTTTAAAATATGTAACTGAAAATATTTAAAATGTTTCAATATATAACAGAATTAACATTACTATACTTCATTAAACTTCAAAATAGTTCATGGCCTAGAAAAGTTAATATACAAATCAATTATAGTTTTTTACCAAAAGTTTATACCTAATGAGTTATAGATATATATTCATGCAAAAATTTAATAATAAAATTGAGAAACATTTGGAGCTTTCTGAAATTGCAGAAATGCTGAAAGAGTACAAGAAATATTACAATGTTTATAGACGTCTTTTAGTAATTCACATGGTTGCAAACGGTGAAAGTATTGCTAAAGCATCAAAAAACATTAATATTTCCAGAAAAACTGGCGAACGATGGGTCAAACAATATAATGAAAATGGTGTTGAGGGCTTATTTTCAAATTATTCAAATTGTGGTCGAAAATCATACCTAACTGACCAACAACTAAAAGAATTAAAAAAAATCATCACTGAAAATGAAGAAAAATACAATTTAAAAGATGTAAGTAATCTAATTGAAGAAAAATACGGAATAACATACAGTGAAAAGCAAGTTTGGGTCATTACAAGACAAAAACTAAATTTAAACTATGGAAAACCATTCATTCAATATAACACTCGTCCAGAAAAACCCTGAAAAAAATCTTAAAAAAAACTGACTTTTATAAATCTAAAAACAGAGTATTTTGCTTTTTTGGATGAAACATCTTGTCAAAATGTTCCAAATGTTACAAGAGTATTATATGCTCCTGGAGAAAAAAATACACAAACAAAACATCCAGTAAAATTTGGAATAAATGTAACAGGCTTTCAAGGAATCAATTGTAACTCATACATGGAAGTAAACACTAAAAACAATGCATTCCAATTTGTAATTACATTATGTCATTACCGTATTGAAAACATGGAAAACACTTTCGGTAAACATTTAATCGAAGAAGCAATAAACAATGAAAATCTATCTGATGAAGAAATAAAAAAATATTTATCTTCAAAATCACTAAATGAAATGGATTTAATCAATAAAATCAATAACGAACTATATAGTGACAATTCACAACAAATTTCAATAGAAAAAATTCAAAGAATCTGCAGAAAAGAAGACAATAACAACTCAAGAAAAATATGGAATGAAAAAAGATCCAGATTACTAAAAAATCTATTGAATCCTCAAATATATGAAATAAACTCAAAAGAGAAAAGAATCAATCTTGTTTTAGACAATGCAAAAATACATCATGCTAAAATAGTCGAAAAAGCATGTGAAATATTGAACATAAACTTAATATTTTTGCAGCCATATTGCCCAGATTTAAATCCAATCGAAGACGTATGGCGTAAAATCAAATCTAAAATATATAAATCACTATACGAAGATTTAAACACATTAATAGAAATATTTAAAGAAGAATTCTATAAAGTCGTTGATTTAACTTCATTTTACGAAAAATGGATCAATGAATATTTAGGTATAAACTTTTGGTAAAAGACTATATATATTGATATTATAATGATACCTTTTTTAAACTGTAAATCAAATCTATTATTATGTTATTCGTAAACTATCCGAAATGTTCAACATGTAGAAAAGCAAAAAAATGGTTAGACGAAAATGCCATTGAATACGAGTCACGGCATATAGTTGATGATAATCCTCAAGCCGATGAAATCAAGGAATGGTGGAAAAAATCAGATTTGCCCCTTAAAAGATTTTTCAACACTAGTGGCATGAAATATAGGGAATTAAAACTAAAAGATAAACTTCCAGATATGTCTGAAGAAGAACAATTTGATTTGTTGGCAAGTGACGGCATGCTTGTAAAAAGACCAATACTTGTTGGGAATGATTTTGTTTTAGTTGGTTTTAAAGTCAAAGAATGGGAGGAAAAATTGCTATAAAAGAGATAGCGGAATTTTTTGATTTTACCCTTATTTTGGAGGAATTTGAACTTGGGATATGAGGTTCGGAAAATGGGGGAGACATAATGTCGCCTCAAAAAATTCCTTATTGGGAAATCCAATGAAATCCAAATGGGGATTAACTATTCTTTGGCACTTGATTTAATCAAATCACAACTTGTTTATACTGGTGTTTTCAAATATTTGAATAAGATTTGATTGATCTTACTATTTCTGTATCGATACGACATCTGGTTTGGAATAGCTACTGCGTGGGCTTGCAGTAATTTTTGTTGTATCGAACAGCAACTTGTTTTTATATTTGTGTTTTAATTGAACTAGCATTCAGTACCTCTTGTGCTATTTTGATGAGGGAAAACATTTCATTTTCATTCCATTCGTTTATTCTATTATTTTTTGCCATCTCCAAAAGTTTAGAAGTTACATTCGTGCAACTTCTACTTCCAACTTAGACTTATAGTATATAAAAGCTTTTTGTAACCTTTTGGTCACTTCAATACCGTAAAGTTTATATATGATGAATAACAAGTCATAATAACCTATCTATTTTTTAGGAGGTAATGCTCATGGAAACCTTAAAGCATATTAAATCATGTCCTATAGAATTAGTTGTTAAATTAATAAATAAAAAATGGGTAATTCAGATCATACGTGATTTATTCTTTGGTAAATCTCGTTTTCATGAATTTAAAGAAGATAAACCAGATCTTTCAAATAAAGTTTTAAGCAACTGCTTAAAAGATATGGAGAAAAATGGTTTAATCCATCGTATTGTTGATAAATGCGATAGGAAAAACGTAAAGTACATTTTAACAGAAAAAGGAAAATCATTAAACAAGGTATTGTATGAAATAGCAATGATTGGTGTTGATGGTGAAACTTATTCTGATAAAATTAAAAATGATGTAAAAGAAACATTTAGAGAAACATTGCTCTAAAATAATTAATTGAATATGGTGGGCGGTGCCATATTTTTTACTACTTTTTTTTTAAATTTCTTTAAAAAATACTGTTTAGTATATAATTCAAACATTAACTTTAAAAAATAGAAAAATCATAATTTATAGTGATTAAAATATTTTAGGGGACAAAATATTGTTAGATATAAAATTGTTCAGAGAAAATCCTGAAATCATTATAGACTCTGAAAAGAAAAGATTTAGAGACACAGATAATGTTGAAAAAGTAATTGAATATGATACATTGTGGAGAGAAGGTGAAAGGAAACTTAACTCTTTAAGGTCTGAGAAAAATAAATTGTCCAAATCATTCAAGAAGGCAAAGGAAGAAGGCAATTTGGAAGAGGTAATCAAAAGGTCTAAAGAGGTAGCAGCAGAAATTAAAGAATTGACTGCTAAAAATGCGGAATACCTAAAGCTCAGAGATGATTATAGATATAAAGTGGGAAACATAATTGATGAAGATGTGCCGGTGTCTGATACTGAAGACGATAATGTAGTGGTTAGGACATTTGGTGAAATCCCGCAACATGATTTTGAACTGTTAAATCATGTGGACTTGATTAATAAAATTGATGGTGCAGACCTTGAGACTGCAGCAAGCATTGCAGGGGCTCGTTTTTACTACTTGAAGAGAGATATCTTACATTTAAACTTGGCATTGATTCAATTTGCTTTATCAGAACTTGAAAGTGAAGGTTATATTCCAATGCAAACACCATTCTTTGTTAAAGGTGAAGTTGCAGCAGAAACTTCTGAATTGGGTGAATTCGAAGAGACATTATATAAAGTGGAAAATGAGGACATGTATCTTATTGCAACTGCAGAACAGACATTGGCTGCTCTTCACAGGGATGAAATTATTTCTCCAGAAGATTTGCCTTTAAGATATTGTGCACTTTCAACCTGTTTTAGAAAAGAGGCAGGTTCACACGGTAAGGATACTTTAGGAATATTCCGGGTCCATCAATTTGAAAAGATAGAACAGTTCATATATTCAACACCTGAAGACTCAAGAAATCAGCATGATCACTTGATGGAAGTAACAGAAAGAATTTATCAGAAATTAGGTCTTCCATATCAGATTATAGCTATTGTATCATCAGCATTAAATGACAATGCGGCAATCAAATATGATTTGGAAGCTTGGTTCCCAGGTTCTGGTGCATTCAGGGAATTGGTTTCATGTACAAACTGTAAAGATTATCAGGCACGTAAAACCAAAACCCGTTTCGGAAGAGCAGGTTCAGGTGATGCTCAAACATTGCATACATTAAACAGTACTGCTATTGCAACTGAAAGAACAATGTGCTGTATTTTGGAAAACTATCAACAGGCTGATGGTAGCGTTAAAGTTCCTGAAGTGTTAGTCCCTTACATGAATGGAAAAACAGTTATCGAAGCAAAAAAATAACCAATTTTTGAAGAAGGTGTTATTCACACCTTTATTAACTATTTTTAATTTTTTTCTTGAATAATCTTATATTTCTTTAAATACTTTTTTTAAACATTAACAATATAATTATTAACTAGTTATGGAGGAGATTAAAATGAAAACTATAGTTATTAATGCGAGTCCAAGAAGAAAATGGAATACTGCTCAGGTAATGATGGAAGCTGCAAAAGGTGCCGAATCTGCTGGTGCTGAAGTTGAATACATTGATTTATATAAGTTGGATTTACATGGATGTATGAGTTGTCTTGTTTGTAAAAGAGAAGGTAAGGACCGTTGTAAATGTTACTGGAAGGATGAAGTATCTCCATTAATTGAAAAGATTTTAGATGCTGATACATTACTTATAGGTTCTCCAATATATTTTAATGAACCAACAAGTCATTATCGTGCTTTGATGGAAAGATTGATATTTTGTATATTGTCATATGATGGTTTTGGTTCTTATTATGAAGATAAAGTTAATGTAGGTTTGTTTTTTACAATGAATGCTCCTGAAGATTATTATGAAACTATGATGGAGCAATATCTGGAAAGTTCATCAGAAGTATTTAAGATGTTAAACGGTGAAGTTAAAATTTATCCTGTATTTAACACATTGCAGGTTAAGGATTATTCCAAATATGCAATGTCTGCTTTTGATGAGGAAGATAAAAAATTAAATCATGAAAAACAATTCCCGGTTGATTTAAAATCCGCTTTCAAAATTGGTGCTGAATTAAGCAAATAGGTGGTTTTTTGAAAACTATTATAATTAATGCAAGTCCAAGGAAAAAATGGAATACTGCCGAAGTTTTGGATTCAGCGCGTAAAGGTGCTGAATCTGTTGGCGCTGAAGTTGAATATGTAAATTTGTATGATCTGGTGTTTAAAGGTTGCAGAAGCTGCCTTATATGTAAAAGAAAAGATAAAACTAAGGGCAAATGTTATTGGAATGATGACCTGACACCTTTGATTGAAAAGATATTTGATTCGGATGCATTGATTATTGGTTCTCCAATCTATTTTGGCCAACCTACCAGTGAATTCAGGGCATTGGTTGAAAGATTGATATTCTGTATCATGTCATATGATGACGGTTCAAGCTATTATACTGGAAAAGTGAATGTGGGGATATTTTATACGATGAATGCTCCTTTGGAGTTTTATGAACAGTCCATGAAGGATAGCCTTTCAAGCACTGAATTTTTATTTTCATTTTTAAATGGCGAAGTCATATCATATCCTGTATGCGATACGCTTCAGGTTCACAGATATTCAGAATACAATATGGCAGGTTTTTCACAGGAAGCAAAAGAAAAGCAGCTTATTTTACAGTTTCCAAATGATTTGGAAAAGGCTTTTGAAATAGCTGCTAATTTGAGTAAGAGTGATTAGATGAAAGCTATTGTTATTAACGCAGGACCTAAGAGAAAAGATTCCAATGCACAGCTTGCTCAATCAGCAATGAAAGGTGCTGAATCTGCTGGTGCAGATGTTGAATATGTTGATTTGTATAAGCTTGATTTGAGCGGGTGCAGAAATTGTTCAATTTGTAAGAATGATGATAAGGTTGGCAAATGCTATTGGAAAGATGAGGTTTCTCCATTGATTGAAAGAATCTTGGATTCCGATTGCCTTATCATTGCAACTCCAATATTTTTTACAGAGCCAACCAGTCATTATAGGGCTTTAATCGAGAGATTGATTTATTGCATTGTGTCATTTAAAACAGGCAATACATTTAAGGGTAAAATCAATGTTGGTTTAATCTATTCTATGGAATATTCGGTGAAATATTTTGAAGAGTCTGTACGTCCTCATCTTAAGCAATCGGAAGGTTTGCTTGAAATGTTCAACGGAAAAGTATTGTTTTCATCTTCTAGAGTTATTACTAATTGGGAATATAAGCAATCATTAGAAAATGAAGAATTGAAAAATAAACTGAAATTAAAAGAAAATCAATTTTCCCTAGATTTGGAAAAAGCTTTTAATATGGGTGTTGAATTGTGTAGTTAATCTTGTTTTAGATGTGTGGCTAAATGTTTATATTAGTTCTGAGTTATTTTATTATGGAATGGTGTTGTCGGTATGGATGATGAAATGCTAAAATTAATGGCTCGGATTAATATTTCTTCCTATAGATTAAAAACTGTAAAGTCATTAAAAGAAGGAGATAAAATTCCATCACAAATTGCCAAAGATGTTGATATTCGTATTAATCATATTTCTGGTATACTTAAGGAATTAAAAGAGTTGGGTGTTGTTGTTTGTCTTAATGAAGAAGACAAAAGAAATAGAGTTTATCGATTGACTCCAACAGGTCGACAAATAGCCGATTATTTGGATTAGTACTAAGTATACTTTTTTTTAAAATGCATACATTTAAATAGTTTGTCATCACAATATTTAATTGTATACAAAAATAGATTATGTATACGTGTTTGTGGTGGTATAATGAAAAACGAAAATAATAATTCAAAAAAATTTGTCTTTGGAAATGAAAGATTTGGTGGATCATACACTCCAGGTGAATTTGAATTCAATTTCCCTGAAGATATGTCCCGTGAAGAATTTGAAAAAATATTCACTTCAAGAATGAAAGCTTTTCAAAAAAGAGGAAATGAATTTGCTGAAGAATTCTTTGAAAGCTCTTCAAAATCAAGAAAAGAAAAATTAAAAACTTTAAGTATTCGTGTAAAACCTCATACTAAAGAATTTTTTAAAAATAATTCAATATTGTCTCCAAGAGATGTTTTGGAAATGTATGAAAACTTCAACAATAGCAGTGAAGCATTCATAAATTCTCTTTTGGAAGAGGAAAAAGAACTGGAAAAGGAATTATTGGAAGTTCAGGAAAAATTGCACAATGCCAAACTTTTCAAAGATAAGTTAAGTGAAATTGAGCCTGATAATGATGTTTTGACTGATGATGATAAGCTTATTAAATTACAGGAAATGTATGAAAATAGTGAAATCAAATCATTTGGAAACGAGGCATCAGTTGGAAAAATCCAATCAGACATTATAAAAAGTATTCAGATATTCAATACTATTGATGTAAGTGTTTATGGTAGGGATTATTTGGTTTTAACTGTATACACAAATGCTCAACCAATAGTGTACCATTTTAAAAATGAATGTTGTGATGATGATATTTCCGAGATAATGGATTATGTTAAAGAGTATTGTGGAAAAAATGATATTGGGTTCCGGTCATTTGAAAATTCAAAATTCTAATATTCCACTTTTTGAGTTCGTCCAATAATTCAATTTTTTAATTGAATTCAGATAAAAAGATTTTGCTC
>R27__coassemble_67_pt1 | contig 90010 bp, 29 predicted proteins | sample R27__metabat2_low_PE_024 | metagenome-assembled genome bin R27
GTGCAATTCATCCACAACTTGCAGAAGTTGTGGTATTCTTGCATTTTAAAGATAATTTCAACAAAAATCAGACGATTTCATACCTTAAAATCGCAGCCATACCCCCCAAGCTTTCCAGTTGCTTGCCTCCTTCATGTTCGCTGCTGATGACCATGACTTCACCTTTCATATTTTCAACCATGTCCATTAAATCACCCATATTTTCATCAGCCACCTTAGTATCCAATACTAAAAGTTCGCTGACAGCTCCAAGATTTATTGCATTTTTCGTTTCTTTTGACCCATAAGCGATTTTTGAAGAATTTTTACCTATCTGTTCCAATAGCCTATTGATGGCACCCATTTCCTGGCCAACCCTATTTTCAGAGGTTAATTTTTCAACTGTGCCTTTTTTAAGAACTTCACTTATTCCATTCCTGCCTCCAGAGCCAGTAGGTTCAATAATTGAGATGTTTGCCAAATCATTATGTTTTTCTTTGAGATAATCATAAAAATCGTTTTTAACAAATCCCGGGCCAGCTATGATGATGTTTTGTATTGAATCGAATTTTTCAATTGATTCTATTACCTTTTCATAGAATTGAGTAATGTTTTTCTGTCTGTTTTTATCAATTATCCTTTTTCCTGAAACATGACCCTTAATAGGACCATAATACTCAATTCCGAATTGCCTCATCAAACCTAAGGTTGCATTGTCATCTTCCAATACGACGATTATTGCAGATAATTTTTTAGATGCATCAATAGCCTGATTAAGCCGTTTAATTGCCCATTTTGGCCATCTTTCTTTCTTGATTGTTAAAGGGGTGTTAAGTTTAACTTCAAGGGTGTGGTGTGAACCCAGTGGAATCAAATCTTCAGGACCTCTTGTGATAACACCAGTCAACCTTAATTTACCTGTGAACAAATGAAAACTGATATTTTCAATGTCTAATCCCAAATAAAAAGTTTTTTTAACTCCCCTATCGCTTCTGAGTTTATCTCCAGTATTGTCCTGTATACGGCGTGTTGTTTTGGAAGATGCATTGTCACCAACTTCAACAATATGTGACAAATGCCATAAATCATCCAATGTTTCTGGAACAACTTCAATAATTCCCTCTTTTGTATCCTGTTTTATAATTTTCATAATATTCAGAAATATTTTATAACTTACTAATTAATGAAATTTACCCATTATGGAAAATAACATTGAATTTTAAACATCACAAAATTATTGCACAAAAAACATACCAATAATAACATTATTTAATGATAAAAACAAAATAATTTTTATGAATGTTGGAATAATCGGTGGAACTGACGGTTTGGGTAAAACCCTCATTTATTACTTTAAAGACGAATTTGATGTATATATAACTGGACGAGACCACAAAAAAGGTAAAAATGTTGCTGACGAACTAAACGTGAATTATATTGAATCCAATGAAGGTTTAGCGAATATCAGCGATATGCTAATAATATCAGTCCCCATACAACATACCTGCGACGTTATCAGTGAAGTTGCCCCCTACATGAGAGAAGGGTCAGTCATGGTTGATGTTACTTCCGTAAAGGAAGGTCCTTCAAAAACAATGGCTGAAGTCCTGCCCGACACTATAGAATATATTCCAACACACCCAATTTTTGGTCCAAGAACCACAAGACTCGACAATCAGGTCATAGTATTAACTCCCGATAAAAAGGGCAAATGGTATGATAAAGTTTATAGATATCTTGAAAGCAAAAATATGAGGGTAATTGAAACCACCGCTGAAAAACACGATTTTATGATGAGTATCGTGCAGGTTTTAACTCATTTTTCATTTATTTCCACAGCTTCAGCAATTGAAAAGCTGAAAGTGAATTTGTCCGAAACTGAAGATTATGAAAGTCCAATCTACAATCTGATGATTGATATGATTGCACGTATTGTTTCACAAAATCCATATTTGACATACAATATCCAATCCATGAATAGCAATGGTCCTAAAGTTAGAAATACCTTTGCAGATGCAGTAATTGAACTGAGAGATGCCATCAACAATAAAGACGATGAGAAATTTATGGACATTGCAATCAATGCAACAAAACATATGGGAGACATTACAAACGCTTTAGGTAGAAGTGATAAGGCGATTGGTGCTCTGAGTTATGAATACAGCATACTGTCTGAATCCATTGGCAAAGAAGTTGGATTGAAGCACATATACTCCGGAAAAATTCATACCGGAATTTTAGAAAGTGTGGACGGCAAAACTGCAGTGTTGAAAAATGGAACTAAGACTAAAAAATTGAGAATAGCCAACATTAGAATATTGCTTGATAACGAGCTTTATCAATGGAAACTCAATAATCTGGATAAAAAAACCAGATCAATCAGTTGCATGCTCCCTAAAACCGCTCATGTTGAAACCATTCAAAAAACAGTAATGAATATTGACAACATAGTTGATATTAAATTAAAAGATGTCTATAATGGCCCGCAAATTGATGAGAATTCAATCAGCCTAACCTTTGAAGTTACCGCACTGTCCAATGAAGATATTGAAAATGTCAAAAAATTGTTCACAGGTTTTGGCGGAATTATAAGATAATTTGTTTTAAGGAATACGAACAAATATTAAACTGTCAAAAAGTAATTAAATTTTAAATTAATATATACCACCACCATATTAATTATTTTTAATAAATAAAAATATTAAATTAATTTTATCAAATATAATCTACATAAAATACCACATAGAAAATATAAACCCTAAAAAATCATTTTATAAATTTCCCTAAAACCGAAACCTTTATATAGTAAAACATACACAGATATCTTTGTCAATAAAGTTACAAAAAGTAACAAAAAGATTTTGACACATTAAAATTATTTACATTACAGCCATAAAAGGAGATGATTATCATGGCAAAAAATGAAATCACACTAAAAGTTGCAGAAGCAATATCACAAAAGGATGTTGGACAAGGCATAGCAAGACTTGATCCAAATATAATGGATGATTTAGGAATCCACGAAAGGGATTTAATCGAAATTGTTGGTGATAGACGAACTGCGGCTATCGCTCTTCCTTCACAAACCGATATTGGTCTTGGAGTAATAAGAATTGATGGGTTAGTACGTAAAAACTCAGGGGCAACAATCGGTGGAGAAGTAACAATCAAAAAAACTCAAGCTACTGAAGCTAAAAAAGTTGTTTTAGCTCCAATCGAAACTAATATTCGTGTTCAAGGTGATGTACGTGGATTATTTGCTGGAAAAGTAATGGTTCAAGGAGACATCATAGGATCACAAATCAGAGCATCAAAACCTAGCATGGGAAGAGGCTTTAATAGCATATTTGACGAATTGATGGACTTTACCCCTGCAATGAAAGAAATCAAATTTGCAGTAGTCTCCACAAGTCCAAAAGACATTGTCATTGTTGGCCCAAACACTGAAGTGCAACTACACGAAACACCAGTTGACGTGAGCAAAATCGAAGGTGTCGGAAACCTTGTAGATGTAAGCTACGAAGACATCGGTGGACTCAAAGAAGAAGTTAAAAAAGTAAGAGAAATGATTGAAATTCCTCTTAAAAGACCTGAACTCTTTGAGAAATTAGGTATCGCACCACCAAAAGGAGTATTGATGCATGGTCCTCCTGGAACCGGTAAGACATTACTGGCTAAAGCAGTAGCCAGTGAGAGTGATGCCCATTTCATTGCAATAAATGGGCCTGAAATTATGAGCAAATATGTAGGTGGATCTGAAGAGAACCTAAGAGAATACTTTGAGGAAGCTGAAGAAAACTCACCTTCAATCATATTTATAGATGAACTCGATGCAATCGCTCCAAAAAGAGAAGAAACCAATGGTGAAGCTGAAAGAAGAACCGTTGCTCAACTTTTAACTTTAATGGATGGTCTTAAATCCCGTGGTCAAGTGGTGGTTATTGGTGCAACCAACAGACCAGATTCACTTGATCCTGCACTTAGAAGACCTGGAAGATTTGACCGGGAAATCGAAATTGGAGTGCCTGATACTGAAGAGAGAAAAGAAGTATTGGAAATTCATACAAGAAACATGCCACTTGCAGATGATGTTGACCTCGACAAAATCGCAAACACAACACACGGATTTGTAGGTGCTGATCTTGAATCACTGTGTAAAGAAGCAGCTATGAGAGTAGTCAGAAGAATACTGCCTGAAATTCAAAACGATGAAGAGATTCCAAAAGAAGTCATGGAAAAAATCGTCGTGACTGGAGACGACTTCAAAAATGCTCAAAAAGAAATCCAACCTTCAGCCCTAAGGGAAGTTCTCGTACAAATCCCTGACATCAAATGGGATGACGTTGGAGGACTTGAAGATGTGAAACAGGAATTAAAAGAAGCTGTTGAATGGCCTTTAAAACATCCTGAAACATTCCAACGTCTAGGAATAAGACCTCCAAAAGGAACACTCCTTTACGGAATTCCAGGAACAGGTAAAACATTGCTTGCAAAAGCTGTTGCAAGCGAAAGTGAAGCTAATTTCATTTCCGTTAAAGGTCCTGAACTCCTATCAAAATGGGTCGGAGAATCAGAAAAAGGAGTACGTGAAGTATTCAGAAAAGCAAAACAAGCATCTCCAACTGTAATATTCTTCGATGAAATAGATGCAATAGCCAGTACCCGTAGCAGTAATGATGGAGACAGCGGAGTCACAAAAAGAGTTGTTAACCAATTATTAACTGAAATGGATGGTTTGGAAGAACTTGAAGACGTTGCAATCATTGCAGCAACCAACAGACCAGACATTTTAGATGCAGGTTTAATGAGACCTGGAAGATTCGACAGACACATACAAGTAAAAGAGCCAGATGAAGAAGCAAGACTTGCGATCTTTAAAGTGCATACAAAAGATATGCCTTTAGCAGACGACGTTGACCTCAAAAAATTAGCAAAACACACCGAAGGATATGTCGGGGCAGATATCGAGTCAGTATGCCGTGAAGCAGCAATGCTCGCATTGAGAGATAACTTAGAAACCACTGAAATCTCAAACAAATACTTTAAAGAAGCAAGCGAAAAAGTGAAGCCTGGAAATAAAGAAGATGAACAGTTAGTTCAGTATATGTAAGGAAGAATAACCAATTCTTCCTTTTTCCTCCATTAGACTTATAAACTTTCTAACCATATTTAGTGGGAAGAACAGACCCTTCCCACACAACCTCCAAAATGATTAAAAGGTTCTAACCATATTTAACCCCGGGAAAGATACAGAAATCTTTCCCAAACCTCCATTTAACCAATGAATTCTCTACTACAAAATGGGAGAATATGGAATTCTCCCAAAATAATTAAAAATCAAATGACTATTTTTTTGGCAAAATATCTTCAGGAGGCAGTAAACCCCTGTTATGATATGGCTGACTCCTATACTTAATAAATGGGAATCTCGGACCGCTTACACCATATTTTGGATTATATCCGAATTTATTTCTATATAAATATAAATCATCACGTTCATTTATCATTTCCTGCGTAACCAGATACAATGCTTTGGTGTCATCGATTGCCCTGTGAAAATTAACTTTTTCAAGATGATAATGTTCAACTGCATCTACCAGCTTATGAGGGTATTCCTTGCGATCCTTTAAAACAGATAAAGTATCTAGCCAATCCACATTTGAAACTATTTCATCAGCTTCATCTGGAAAATGCCTTTTAAGCAAATGATAAACAAACAGCAAATCAAATTGACAGTTGTGAGCAATCATCAAGGTGCCGGGAGTCATATTATCTTTTAAGTCCCAAGCAACATTCGCTTCTTTTTGCCCATCATTTACCAGCATCGCATTTGTAATGCCAGTAATCTTAGTTATTCTTGGATGTAAAGGTTCTCCAATGTCAACGAACTCATCATACTCTGTCATCTGACCGTCTTCATCAATCAGCATTGCAAGCTCGATTATCTTGCAATTTCTACAATCCAAACCACTAGTTTCAGTATCAAAATATATTGTCTTCATAATCTTGCCTAAAGTAATTTATGAGGTGCATCATCCTTATTTCTCGGATAAACATTAGTTGAAAGAGACTTACCTATTTTTTCAAGTCTGATATCCAACAGCCTGCGGCCATCTTCACTTGCACAAAAGATTGGAACTTTAACGCCATAGTAATAAGGTTCATATTTATCGGCATAGTCTGAAATGGCTTTTGAAGCACATGCTGTGACAATATCAGCATTATCAAATAGCATTCCGACATTATCCGGTTCGATACCTGTTGTATGAGCTACAAAAATGAAAATATTTACATCATCATCCACAGGATAGTTTCTAATCTCCTCAACCATTGGAGAAGGCAATATTGTTATAGCAATATTCTTATACCCATTATCCAGTGCCAATTTCAAGCCTTCAAGCTGATTCAGCTCGGCGGTTTCCGGATTCAGTATGACGGAATCCCTATCTTCCAATTTTTTGATGACTTCAGGAATTGGAGTTGTGCTTATGAGACCGGATACCCTTCCTCCGACACCCTGCACAACACGAGGATTGGTCATCAACAATGTTCCGGCACCATCACATGCCCCTACAACACAATCGATGTTTCCTTTTTCCATATTTGTTTTGAGAATTTCTGAAATGCCCACAGTTACTGCATCATCCATTTCCACTACTCTGTCTGGTGTGCACATACCGAAGTCTTCGATTCTGAAGTTAATGTTTTTGCGTATAAATTCCTCGTTCAGTTCATCTACACCATGCATTGCATGAAACATCGGACAATAAGTCATTTCAGATGAACCAACACTTGTTATTTCACCGTTTTCAATGACAACTTCAACCTTTCCCAATGTTTCAATAACATGTCTGTCTTCAACCATATAATCACCAACTAATTAATAGTATTAAACTTTTAATATAATAACTTAATTCTATATACTTGAACAAACAGAATTATTTATGATTAGTCAACATGAGGGATAAATTTGACTCAAAAAAGTGAAGCGCAAAAAGGCAATATCACTCCAGAAATGGAGTTCGTTGCACAAAAAGAGAATATTGATGTAAATAAACTAGCCAAATTAATAGATAAGGGATTAGTTGTAATTCCTAAAAACATATACGGCAAGTCAAAACCTTGCGGTATTGGTGAAGGCCTTAAAACCAAAATTAATGCAAATATAGGTTCATCATCCAAAATTGATGATATCGAACTGGAAGTTAACAAAGCGAAATTGGCTCAGGAATATGGGGCTGACGCAATTATGGATTTGTCAACAGGTTCAGATTTGAAATTATTCAGAAAAAGGATTATGGAAGCTGTGGACTTATGTATCGGAACCGTACCAATTTATGAAGCAGGCGTTGTGACATTGGATAAAGGCAAAGAAATTATTGATATGGACCCTGATGATATCTTTAAGGCCATTGAAAATCAGGCAAAAGAAGGGGTGGACTTTATGACACTTCACTGCGGCATTACAAAGGATCTTGTTCAAAAGCTGAAAGATGCAAATAGAATGATGGGAATTGTCAGCCGTGGAGGAACATTTATGGCTTCTTGGATTAACCACAATGGAGAAGAAAATCCATTATATGAAAATTACGATTATTTACTTGAATTATCTTATGAATACGACATTACATTATCTCTGGGTGATGGTCTAAGGCCGGGCTGTCTAGCAGATGCAAGCGATATCCCTCAAATTCAAGAACTTGTAAATTTAGGTACTTTGGTTAAAAGAGCACAGGATGCCAATGTCCAGGTAATGGTGGAAGGACCAGGACACATGCCACTAAATCAAATCAAGGCAAATATGGAAATCCAAAAGACAATATGTCATGGCGCTCCGTTTTATGTTTTAGGCCCTTTGGTAACTGATATTGCACCGGGTTATGACCATATTACAGGAGCAATTGGTGGAGCAATAGCTGCAACAGCAGGCGCCAACTTTTTGTGTTACGTGACCCCTGCAGAACACTTGTCTCTGCCTAGCCTGGAAGATGTTAAGGAAGGAGTAATAGCTTCCAAAATTGCTGCCGAAGCTGCAGATGTTGCAAAAGGACTTGACTCAGCATGGACCCGTGAGCGTGCAATGGCAAAGGCCAGACGGGAATTTGACTGGGAAGCTCAATTTGACCTGGCATTAGACAAATCCAAACCTAGAAAGTATCGTGACAAATGTGAACTTGATGACAATGAAATGTGTGCAATGTGTGGAGAGTATTGTGCAGTAAAAATAGCTAAAGGAGACTTCTAATGAAATATCAGGAATTAGTAGACGTTTACTCCGCACTCGAAGCGACTACAAAAAGACTTGAAAAAACAGAAATAATAGCCGAATACTTGAAAAAATTAGATTCCGACACAATTGAAAAGGTAGGTCTGTTAATTCTTGGAGTCGTATTTCCAGCATGGAGCTCTGAAGAAATTGGAATTGGTGGAAAGCTTGTTGAAAGGGCAGTAGCTGAAGCTGTTGGAACCACACAATCGGCTGTTGAAGATGCCGTTCGTGATGAAGGTGATATCGGCCTTGCATGCATCAAACTTTATGCAAAAAAATCCCAAATGACATTTTTCTCACAGCCATTGACAATCGATTTTGTCTTCAATAGTCTTCGAAAATTATCCAAAATCAGCGGTTCACGTTCAACAAACCGTAAAATTGCAGTTATCCTCGAATTATTATCACAGGCCAGTGCTACAGAAGCAAAATATTTAACTCGTACAATCACAGAGGAGCTGAGAATAGGTGTTGGTGACGGAGTTGTTAGAGATGCCATAGCTCAGGCATTTGATATTGACAAGGCAATTGTCGAAAGAGCCCAAATGCTTACCAATGACTTTTCCGTTGTTGCAAGGACCGCTAAAGAGGAAGGGGAAGCAGGCCTTAAAAAACTTAACTTGACCCCTGGAACACCTGTTAAGCCAATGCTTGCACAGCTTGCACCGCCCCTTGATGAAATCATTCCAGAAATGGGTGAAGCAATCTGCGATACAAAATATGACGGCATCAGGCTTCAGGTTCACAGAAGCTCCGATGAAATCAATATATTTACACGAAGACTTGAAAATATTACTCATGCACTTCCAGAAATTGTTGAACTCTTCGATGAACACCTGCCTCATGAAGACTATATTGTGGAAGGAGAAGTAATAGCTACAAGGGATGGAAAGCCATTGCCTTTCCAGAATATCCTGCATAGAGTTAGAAGAAAACACAATGTTGAGGAAGCTATGGAAAATGTTCCATTAAAAGTTTACTTATTTGACGTGATGTATTATAATGTTCCAATGATTGACGAACCTCTGAAAGTCAGAAGAGAAACTTTAGAAAACATTGTAGACACATCTGTTGATGAAATGAACTTGAGTACAATGAAAGTCGGAACTCAAGACAATATCAGCGAGCTTCAGGAACTGTTTGAAAGATCAATTAATGAAGGCCACGAGGGAATCATGATTAAGGATGCATCAGCACCATACATCCCAGGTTTAAGAGGCAAGAAGATGCTTAAATACAAGGCCGAGCCTGAAACCCTGGACATGGTCATTGTCGGAGGAACATATGGGATTGGCAAGCGTGGAGATTTTGTCGGGTCATATCTGGTAGCCCTTAGGGATGAAAATGATGACTTCAAAACAGTGGCCTATGCCGCAACAGGCCTTGATGACGCAACTCTCGAATACCTGACCAGAAAAATGAAAGAACTTGAAATCTCAACCAAAGGTCGTGAAATTAAGGTTGAACCAAAAATAGTTCTGGAAATCGCATTTTCAGAAATTGTAGAATCTCCAGAATATGAAACCGGATATTCACTAAGGTTCCCTGTCGTTAAAAACATCAGAAAGGACAAAGGTCCAATGGACGTTGATACTGTGGAAAGACTGCTTTCAATGTACCATACAGGAAACTAAACTTCAGGCAGCTCTTTCACTTTAAAGATTACAATTCTTGTAACAGGATAGACAATAATTTCATATACTGTCTTAAACAGTGCCTGTGCCACAATCATCAAAAGAAGCGCTTCCATAGGCATTGTTCCCAAAAATCCTATGGAGATAAACACCACTGCATCCAACCCTTCACCAAAAAATGTTGATGCAATACATCTGAAAAAGAGTTTGTCCTCATCCCAACTTTTCAGATAAACCATCATTTTAGCATTAACTAACGAACCCACCAGATAAGCTGAAAAGCTGGCCAGAAGCAATCTTGGAGTGCTTCCCAAAACAATGCTGAAAGCCTGTGAATTTTCAAAAAATGCAGGTGCCGGAAGCAGCATTGTAACAGTATAGCATATTACTGCAACAAGATTCATGAAAAAACCCAGAATAATCACATTTCTGGCTTTTTTATAACCGTAAACTTCTGCCAAAACGTCATTTACAATATAAATAACTGGAAATATGACAACACCGCAAGGCAATGCAACTTGGAAAAAAACAAAAGTTTTGCCTGCAATTATATTTGAAATTATCAAACTTGCAGTAAAAATCCCTGTCAGCACGGCATACAATTCTGTCTTGGTCAAATTTCATAATATATTTTTAATTTACTAAATAAATTTTTCAATTTGAAATCCTATCAGCTATTTTTACTTTAAAATAATAATAGAAACCTATGGAAATTACAGACGACAAATTATTAAAGATAGCTTTAATAACTTCACTTATTGGAATAATAGGTTTAATCATATTCACTCCATCCATTGAAGTTAAGGAAGTCAAAATTAAGGATATTACACGTGGAATGATAGATGAAGAGGTGAAAATCGATTGTGTTGTTCAGGACGTTGCCCAGTCAAAATCCAAAAGCAGTTATTTTTTAACTGTTAATGACGGGACAGGCCAAATCCAGCTAATCATATTTGAAAGCCAAGCGGCCGAAATTCAGTCAAATAACATGAACATAAACGATTTTAAAGATAAGAAAGTTGAGGTGGTTGGAAAAATAACCGAATACAATTCCCAAATGGAGATGATACTATCCTCGGGAGACAGCCTGAAAATAACTACAAAATGAATATATATTTATTTGTCAAAATCCAAAGATAATAATGAATAAACTTAAAGGATTTAATATAATGTCTGATAAAAAACGATTATTTGGAACATTTGGAGTTAGAAGAACTGCAAATGATGTTTTAACTCCAGAGTTTGCATCAAGACTTGCTGCTTGTTATGGAACTCAAATTCAAGGAACTGTAGCCGTTGGGGGAGATACAAGAACTTCCAGTCCTATGCTAATGGAAGCCGTTAAAGCTGGACTTTTATCTTCCGGATGTGACGTTGTAGATTTAGGAATCTTGCCAACACCGGCCGTTCAATATGCTGTGCGCAAATATTATGACGGTGGAGTAATGGTTACTGCTTCACACAATCCACCTAAATATAACGGACTTAAATTTTTAGATGAATTCGGTATTGGAATTCCTGATGAAATGGATATTGCAATTGAGAAATTGTACTTTGATGAAGAGCCTAAAAGAGCTCATTGGTCTGAAATTGGACAAATTTATCAAAATGACAAAATCATTGACGAATATATCGATGAGGCAATTTCCAAAGTTGATGCTCAGGCAATCAAAGATGCCAATTTAAAAGTGGTTGTAGACTGCGGGTCCGGAGCCGGATCATATACCGCACCATACCTTATAAGAAAGCTCGGCTGCGATGTGACAACACTCAACTGCCAAGCAGACGGATTTTTCCCAGGGCGTGACCCAGAACCGATTGAAGAAAACTTACAGGAATTGATAAGCGTTGTTAAAGAACTTAATGCTGACATAGGTCTTGCACACGACGGAGATGCTGACAGAACCATCTGTATCGATGAAAATGGAAACTTCGTTTTAGGGGATAAGACTTTCACTCTCGTTGAAAAACAGATGCTTAAGGAAAACAATGGCGGAACCATCGTCACAACCGTTGCAACCTCACAGGCAATTTATGATGTTGCAGATGAATTTAACGGAAAGGTTATTGCTACTGCCGTTGGAGACCTGCTTGTAGCACGTAAACTTAAAGATGAAAACGGATTGTTCGGTGGCGAAGAAAACGGAGGTTTGATTTTCCCTGATTTCGTTTACGGAAGAGATGCTGTAATGACAGTTGCTAAAATTCTAGAAACAATAGCCAAAGAGAAAAAGACACTGTCCACACTAGTGTCTGAACTTCCAGTTTATTATTCAAGCAAAATGAAAATCGAATGTAGTGACGATCAAAAACAAGAAGTGATGACAGGCATTGCTGAAGAGATTAAAACCACAACCGATTTCGAACTTGACTTGACAGACGGCGTTAAAATCCTTAAAGAAGATGGTTGGGTAATCATTAGACCATCAGGTACAGAACCAATATTCAGATGCTTTGCCGAGTCTGACTCACAGGAAAAAGCAGATGAAATGACCGAATGGGGAATAGGTTTAATTAAAAAATACAAAAAATAATTGAACCCCACCATCACCAATTTTTCTTTTCATTAAATGAAATACTTGATAATGTAAAATACCTAATCAATACCAAAACCTAATTTTAATTATATTTTATTTTAAAATAAAAAAAGAAAATAATGAAATCAACAAAATCCATGATGGTAATCTACATCATGAAACACAAATAATCAAAAGTTTTCCAAACACTCTTCTTTTAAGAAAAATGCATCCTCATTGTCAGGATTTCTAAGCAATACCTGATTGAAACTATCAACAGCCTCTTCAAATTTGCCCAATTCCATCAAAACAACACCTTTATTGAGTAAAAAGTCGATGTTATATTTTTCAAGAGAAATAGCTTTGTTAAAACAGTCCAATGCCTCATCAAATTTTCCAAGGTCAATGAATGCATTGCCCATCCTGTTGATTGCTGCAGCATCCATTTCAGAATCATCCAGACATAGTTCAACAGCCTTGTCAAATGATTCAATAGCATCTTCCAATCTGCCCATATCCGTCAGAAGGTTTCCCCTAGAGTTCCATACTTCAGGATTTTCACCATCAATGACAATCAGCTTATCATAAACCCTCAATGCCTGATCATATCTTCCAAGCATTTCCAAAATAAATCCCCTCCAATAAAGAACTATGGGATTGCTTGGAGCAAAATTATAAGCAATGGTACTTGCCTTATAAGCTTCATTAATATTTCCTGAGTTTAAAAGGGCAATGGCCTTGTTATTTAAGATATACTCATTATCTGGTTCCAGTTCCAATGCCTTGTCATAACATTCAATTGCATCGATGAACCTTCCCAGCCGAGATAGGTTATCTCCCTGTTTGTTAAGTAGATATACATCATCAGGGTCAAGTCTTAGGGCAGCATCATAACACATTGTGGATTTATCAAATTTACCGCTGTCAAAAAGAATATCGGCCCGTTTCATTATCATTGCCTTTTCATCTATTTTGTCACCTTTCCAATCGTCAATGTGGAGCTTTTCAAAATAGATTATTTGGAATTCTTCTGATTTGTCAATACGACCACCATACATCTTTTTGAATTCTCTAAGCATGTCCTTTGCATCTTTAAAGCCTTCCTGTATGGCCAGTTCCTCATTGCCTTCAATCTCACTGAAAGATATGTCTTCCACATCAGTAACGATTGCTTCGAAAATCTTCATCTTTTCTTTAGAAACCAAATTCCAGTAACAATATAATCTGTCACCTTTCTTAAGAGGAGTTTTCCAAGTTTTACGAATGGTTCTGGTTTTCTTACCAGTAATAACATCAATATCATTACTTGAAAAAGATAAAATTGGCATTTTGACCTCCTACTTAATAATTTCTTCACCGAATTCGGCGCTTTTTACCTTGACATGACCATCAAAATTATCCATGATTTCTTCGGCCAGTTTTCTTAAATCATGAGGATTAGGAACTTCAACTTCCTCCAGGGCAGGATCAAGAACATTCTTGTTTCTGAACTGCTGAATGGTATAGACATCACCTTCAATATCACCGACAAGATTGCGAATGTCTTTTTTAGTGTGTAATGTTGGAACGTAAGTTGTTCTAAGCTCAAGATGAACATTAGGGTCACGGTTTATTAGCTCCATGGATTTTTTGACATTGAAACCCACATTGGAGCCTGTGATTTTTCTGTATTTTGGAAAAGTGGTTTTAATATCCAGTGAAACGTAATCAAGCAATTCCAGGTCAAGGAGTTTTTGTATTTTATCCGGATAAATTCCACTAGTGTCCAATTTGGTTTTAAGACCGATTTCACGAACATATTTGAATATGTCAATTACTGCATCAGTCTGAACCAATGGCTCCCCGCCCGAAACTACAATCGCATCTAAAAAATCGGCTGCGGAATCTATTTCGGACGTGACTTTATCCAATGTCCATTGAGTATTATCCTCCAATAGCTCCACATTGTGACAATATCTGCAAGTCAGTGGACATTTGGACATGAAAATAACCAAAGACATATTTCCATGAAATTCCACTGAAGATATTACAGTTCCACCAATATACATTTAACTTAAAACCTCTTTGATAACATCAATAAATTTCTTGTCTTCTTCAAGAGTACAAATACTGATTCTAATCCAATATTCGTCCAGACCCTTAAATGAAGTACAATCACGAACAATGATACCTCGTTTCATAAGCTCCAAAGCCAATTCGGATGCTGTAAAACCTGTGTCCTTAATGCCTATCAGCATGAAATTGGATTTTGATGGAAATACATTAAGTGAATCGATTTTTGATAGTTCATCGTATAAATATTGCCTTGACTCAATTCCCTTTTCTATTGATTCTGCAATGTATTGCCTATCCTGAAAAGTATTTAGAGCTGCAACAAAAGACAGTCTTGTAAGAGAAAATACAGGTTTTATCCTGTGCATGTATTCAATGATTTCAGGACATGCAAGACCGTATCCAATTCTCATTCCTGCAAGGCCTAAAACCTTTGACATGGTTCGGATTATAAAAATATTATCGTATTCATTGATTAAATCCTTGTTTGTGACTTCTGAATATTCAAAGTAAGCCTCATCAACAACAATCAAAATTTCCGGATTTTTTGATGCAATATCTGAGAGAACTTCCTTATCGATTAATGTTCCTGTCGGGTTATTTGGACTGCACAAGAAAATCATTTTGGTTTTGTCTGTGATTGCTTCAAAAATTGAGTCAACATCCAACTCATTTTTATCCAAATCCCATTTTGCATAAACCGGATGGGCACCATACTGTTGCAGCAGGTATTCATAATACATATAAGATGGTAGGGGAACGATAAATTCATCCCCATCATCAATGAATGTTTTTGCAAGCACATCAATGATTTCGTCAGCACCATCTCCACCGATTATAACTTGAGAATCATCAACATCACTGTAATCAGCAATTTCAGCTACGAGTTCCTTTAGTTGAGATTCAGGATATCTGTTGATTGATTTGATTTCATTTTTAATAGCTTCCATAGCTTTCGGAGATGGACCCCATGGATTTTCATTGGACCCCAGCTTAATAATCTCATCTTTGTTCAAATTGAATTCCTGTGCAATTTCATCTTGTGATCTTCCGGGAACATAAGAATCCATTTCGTCTACAATTTGTCTAGGTTTCATATTTTAGTCTTCCTTATATTGTTTGGAAAGTTTTACGTAATTGTCAGCATTATTTTGAATTAAGTTAATTTGCTCATCACTAACCTGTTTAATGGCTTTGGCAGGAACTCCCAATATCAAACTGCCTTCTGGAAATTCTTTTCCTTCACTTACAACTGCTCCTGCACCTATAATTGAATTCTTACCAATGCGAGCACCATTCAATACAGTTGCATTCATTCCAACAAGAACGTTGTCTTCCAATTTGCAACCGTGAACAACAGCACCATGTCCAACAGAAACGTTTTTTCCGATTTCTACCGGAAATCCTTTGGTACAGTGAACAACACAATTATCTTGGACATTTGAATTGTCTCCAATAGTGATGGAGTCAGTATCTCCTCTCAAGACAGCACCATGCCAGATGGATACATCTTCTCCCAATTCAACATCACCAATTACTTGTGCACCAGGACATATTACAATAGAGTCTTTTTTATTTTCCATAATATCGCCTATCTATTTTTTATCTTGTATGATATGATTTTGTTTTACCAATACACGTGTATCGGAGGGTACATCATCATATAACAAAACCCCTGAACCGATAGTGGAGTTGTGACCCACTTTCACACCTGGAGAGAAACTTGAATTGATACCTGTTTTAACGGAGTCTCCAATAATTGAACCAAGTTTACGCCTTCCACTGTCAATCATCTGATTTTTGATTTTGGTTTTAACAGACCTGTTGTCAAAACGCAGATTTGCGATGTTGGTTCCTGCAGCAATGTTACAATTGGATCCTATTACAGAGTCTCCAACATAACTCAAGTGGCTGACATTGGTGTTTTCCATAACGATTGAGTTTTTAATTTCAACTGCATTTCCCACATGCACATTGTCGCCAAAGTAGGAATTTCCACGAATATAAGAGTTAGGACCTATATCACAGTTTTTACCAATGTAAACATTTCCTTCAATGTAAACGCCTGCACGGATGATGCTTCCCTCATCCAAAAATATTTCACCATGAATATGGGCTCCCTCTTCTACAATACCTTTGATTTCTGTTTTAAGTTGGCCTATCAATTCTTCATTAACTTCAATCAATTCCCATGGACGTCCTACATCAATCCAATCCTTGTTAGTTTTGTGACCAATCACATTTTTACCGTCTGCAATTTGCATTGACAATGAATCGGTAATTTCATATTCTCCTCTTTCTGAGATTTCTGTCTTTCTTATCTTGTCGAAAATGTCCTTATTGAAAATATAAATTCCAGTATTTACCAGATTACTTGGAGCTTCCTCTTTTTTAGGTTTTTCCACAATGCTTTTGATATTGCCATCCTCAATTTCGACAACACCGAAAGCGGAAGGATCCTCAACTTCAGTCAAAACCATCAATGTATCAGGATTCATGTAATTATATTTTTTAATAATCTCATTGATTATTTCATCATCCAAGATAATATCTCCATTCAAAACTATTAAACTGTCTTCAATGAAGTCTTCACCATAGGAAATTGCATTTGCAGTTCCCAGGAAATCTTTTTGAGTTTTATAAGTTATATTTACGCCGAGGTCACTACCATCACCAAAGTAGTCACGAACCATTTCTTCCTTATACCGTACAATCAATAGAATGTCTGTTATCCCATTGTTTCTTAATGATTCTATATTGTACTGTATAATTGGTTTTCCGGCAACTGGCAACATGGTCTTAGGCTTTGTAAGTGTTAATGGCCTCATTCTAGACCCTTCACCAGCACTTAAAATAATTGCTTTCATTTTATATCCCCTTTATAAAATTTTCTTATAATGATATATGTTTAACTCTTTACTTATTAATTAACTTTCCTAAAAAAATAAGTAATTTTAAATATTAGTTAAAATAGAGTCAAAATATAATTAGCTATTAATATTAATCATTAATAGTGAAACTTAAAAGGAGATTGTAAAAATGACAGTATATGTATGTTTACACTGCGAATACAGATTTGATACAGAAAAAGGAGACCCTGCATACAACATTCCTGCTGGAAAAACTCCTGCAGATATGCCAGATGACTGGGTTTGCCCAGAATGTGCTGCTCTCGGAGTAGATGCATTTATTGTAGAAGAAGAATAAATCTTCTTCTTTCAACTATTTTTTTAATATTTTATCTAAAAATTTCAACATACTATTTTTCTTCAAAAATATAAATTATATCTTACAATTGATTGGATACTGATTCCGCAATTATTTTTTGTGAAACCACCGCAAATCAGTTAATTCATAGAAAAAAAGCAATGGACAATCCATTTTTAATACCATTCTTACATACCAACAGCAACCTGTACAATAATATTTCCAGAAATCATCCAATACTTTTTAAAAAGTTAATTAAAAATATTTAACCCCCCATAAATTATATAAAGGCCAAATTAATTTTTTTATTCGAAATAATAGAATTATAAGAAACATTAAATACTACTTAAAATAAATTCAAATCTATATATTACTTATTCATTAGGTGTAAAGATGAATAAAAAAATGATTGAATATTTGATTATCACAACAGCAGCAATTTTACTTATTTATGGCTGTTATTCCATTATTAACTATAAATACCTAGAAACAGAAAAAGACATAACTGATTCAATAATTATGTATTATCCTTCAAGTTCCGAGTACCATATTGTTGGAGATACCATTGAATTTAGAAATCTTGCATATGATTTCTATAACATGGACGTTAGCAAATTGAACTCCACAGATGGACGATTAACAAATCTACTGAATCATTTCGCCAATGTTAATCAGGGTACAATTGACTATAAAAATGAGAGTTGTTATCTGCTTACAATGGAATTTGAAGACAATGAATTCAAATACCACTCCATAATAATTCCAATCAATTCATTTAACAAAGACAACTTATCATTCACCAACAAAACAAATGTATACTTATTTGATGGAAACAATAGAGAATTTGTTGTAGATACAGCATTTAACAGTCAGGTGGTACTATGAGTCCTGATAAAAGAAAACATGATGTTTTTATAAGTTATTCAACAAAAAATAGTGATATAGCCAATAAAATATGCCATATCCTTGAACAAAACGATTTAAAGTGTTGGATTGCACCTAGAAACATTTCATCAGGTAGAAATTATATCGATGAGATTGCTTCAGGAATAAAATCAACAAAAATCGTTGTTCTGGTTTATTCCAAATATTCTCAAGCATCCAAATATGTCAATAACGAAATTAAAATGGCATTTTCAAACAATAAACCTATTCTTTCATTCAACATTGACAATTCACTGCCAAAGGATGAAATGGAGTATCATTTGAAGATAACACAATGGCTGCCAGCATATCCCAACCCTGAAGATGAATTTGAGACATTGATTATTGACGCATTGAAATTATGTGATGAAACAACAGACAAACCAATCCTTATGGACTTCACAAACTACAAACCTGAGGATCTGACAAAACATAAGAAGGACTACATATCCCTTGTCTTATTGTTCATACCCTTCTATTGGACTTCCTTCATATATATGGGAATCAGTACCGGCAAAAAACTATGGACTTTAATGGGATTTGTCTATTCCATACCAACTTTAATGTGCCTGATAATTTACTTTGGAATATTGGACATGTTATTCTTGCTATATCCGATGCTTGTGCTGTTTAGCCTGATATTCATAATGTTTTGGATATTGGCCATAATACACGGATTTGTAATTAGAAATGAATTTTTAACCAGAAAATCTGTCTTAAGATTCACATCTTCAAATGAGGAGATTTTCGAATACCTTTATGATGAATATATGCAAATTTAATGAGGTTTAATCATGAGTCATGACATTTACATATGCTATGATAAAAAAGATGAAAAGTACGGTGATGCACTTTACAACATCTTTGAAAAAAATAACATTAATCCATGGATCAAATCAAAATATATGGGTGAAGGAGACCATGTTGACAAGATAACCTCTGCAATAGCCGATTCAAAATGTTTTGTTTTGATTTTATCCAAAAATTCAAAGAATACAAATTATGTCATTACTGAAACAGACATTGCATTTTCCAAAGACATCCCCATCATAGTGTTTAACATTGATGAAACAAGATCCGATGGAAATCTTGAGTTTATTCTCGAAACTCAAAAAAACATATCATCCGCTCCAAACTCCAAAAAGCAATTGGAAACTTTAGTAAATGAAACTTCAAAATATGTCAAAAAACCAATTACTAAAGTTAATGTAGATGCAGGATATGTGAAATTATTTGAAAAATGGAACCCTAAAAAATATGTTGTATTGGCTATTCCATTAGTCATAGCAGTGATTTTAATTTATTTTTTTGTCATCGTTCCAACAGGACAGCACACGACTGATGACGGCATATTTTCCATGAATGTAACTGATGTTGACGTTAGTGGATCTGGTGGTAGCTACAAGTACACCATCCATGGAGAGTCATATAATTTACCTGCAGATTCCGGAAGATACTTCATGAACTTCAAATTCTTTGATAAAAATGACAAGATGGTTTATGAGGTGAATTCTACTGCAGACGAATTTAAATCAGGAATTATGTGGAGCGGTGATTTGAAAACCAATAATGTAACCTACATCGGATTTAAGCTAACTGACATAAACAACAAAATACTTTCAAAACAGAATTATACGATTGTGTAAAAAAATGAAATTGAGATATTATTTTGCATTGATTGTGATTATAACAATATTATTTTCACTGGGAAGCGTTGTAGCCTGTGAAAATTCAACCGCCAATGCATCTGCCACATTGAATGAATTTACCATTGAATCTAATAGTGTTGATGAAAATTTAAATGAGATTAGTGAAAATCATGAGAGTTCAACCAATGATCCATCATCTTCAAATGACCTGATTAAAAATAACTTAACTGTTTATATCCTGGTCAGAAGCGAAGATAACAATATCAATAAAACTTATTGGACATTAACACCGCAACTCAGTGGTGGAATTGCATATAATACAAAAATCCACTTTATATTTTCTGATAATCAGGAATATGTATCCCATAATATATCAATGGGAACATATAATTCATTAAACAAAATTTGGAATATAGGGAACTTGACTAGCTTAGATAAACCTTCCCTAACATTATTAACCGAATTGAAAAATCTTGAGCAGAGCACTACTTCATTTAATGTACTCACCGACTCTAAAGATGTGGATGTTTTTCTAAACTTTACCCTAAAACCCACTGGAACAAATTCTTCATATGATGAAAATAGTGACAATAGAAACAGAGTCCAGCATAATGACCATCCGGGAAGCATTCCTTCAGGTTCACATTCTGTAACGATAATCATTGAAAATCAAACTTCTTCCGACTCAACAGATGTTGTGAGCGAAACTGGTGAAAATACTGATTCTGATGAAAAAACCAAGACGGAATCAAATTCCAATACCCCCACAGACAATGCAGCCAATAGAGATTCCAACAAAGATTCAGACCATGGCGACAAGTCCAATTCCATAACTAAAACAATATTAAGCAATAAAAATCTAGAATCATTAACCAAATCACTTTCAAGAACATATGACTCCATAACTAATTCGATAGCCAAAATATTTAATCCGACTTCATTATTTTCAGATGATACCAATTCCAGTTCATCCAACTCACCAATTAATGCAATTCTTGCTTATGATTATACCAGAATTCCAATCATAATCTTTTCTGCATTTTTAATTCTATTGATGTGCATTGTAGGAATCGGAAAAATAAAAAAATAGAGATGTAATATCTCTAAAAAGTTAATCTTTTTTAAATTTGATAGCAAATAGTGTAGTTAATGACAATAATGCTATTAAAATAGGATTTCCAGCAGGTTTCATATCAATTTTAGCTTTAGCTGAAACATTGCTTAATGCTTTTGTTGTAACCCTAAAACTAGACGAATGAGAACTTAAATAATGAGGTTGGTGACGTTTATTGTCATCAGGTTTTGATACCGGACCAGGCTTAGATGAACAAATGATTCTAGCAGTAGCAGCATCTGAAATAGGACTTTCACCATCGAAATTGGCAGATGCAAAAACATCAACACCTAATTCACCCCAGTATAATGCTTCTGTTTTAATTTTTAAAGATTTTAAACCTTCTAAATCACCGACATTCCAAGTTCCATTATTCGGATTAAACGAACCTGCATCAGCACTGGAGTCTATGTACTTTAGATTTGAACTCAAAGAGACCTGAACTATAGTATTTTTTGCCATACCACCTTGAGATTGAACGGTTATAGTCCAAATAACGATATCTCCCCTATCGACATTATTGCTATCAGTTTTAACATTTACATACAAATCAGCAGCAGAGGAACTTTCATTATTTGCAGGAATTTCAGGAGAATTCTCTTTTAATGGAATATCTTCCACCCCGAGAATATCCTCAGCCTGTTGATTATCCATATTTTCAGTTATATTTTCACTAGCTGCAACCATTCCAACTGATAAAAAGACAATTAAAAGTACAACCAATGAAAAACTTAATTTTACTTTCATGAAAAACCTCAAAAAGTTTTTATAAAGTAAAATATAATCTATTTGAAATTTTATTTAAATATTGTCAAAAAAAGTGAATAGAAAAACAAATGTGTTTTTCTATAAGTTATCATTAATTATGTTAACGCAGACTTTTCTAATTTCTTCTGCACGGTCCTCACTGCGGGACTCTAAAGTTATCCTAATGTAGTCTTCAGTTCCGGACGGCCTTACAAGCACCCAGCTGTCATCATCAAATGTTAATCTAACACCATCTATTGAGTTAATGTCACTAACATCATCAAATGCCGCTTCAAGCAGCTCTTCCATGTTTTCCATGACTTCCACTTTTGCCTCTTTTGAGCAGGTTATCTTTTCACGGATATTAGGATATGAAGGTATTTCATCAAGAAGTTTTGATAATTTTCCTTTTCTTGAAACCAATTCGGCCATTCTTAAACCGGAAAGTATTCCATCAGGACACATGCAGAAGTCAGGGTGTAGCCATGTTCCGGAAGGTTCTCCTCCAAATGCTGCATTTTCAGCTATGATAACCTCAGCAACATTAACATCACCGACAGGAGTTCTGAATACTTTTCCTTTTACGGATTCATCCATACATAATCCTGCATCAACAGTTGTTACAACATCTCCATCAAATTCTTTTGATATTAATGCCAATAGAGAATCAAATGGAGAAATATTTCCGTTTTCATCGACTGTTATCATCCTATCTGCATCACCATCATGAGCTATTCCAAGGTCTGCACCAATAGCTACAACGGTCTTCATTAATGTCTGCAGGTTTTCAGCATTTGGTTCAGGGTTTCTTCCAGGGAAAAATCCGTCCGGTTGTGAGTTGAGTGTGGTGACTTCACATCCCGCTTTTCTAAATACTAAAGGTGATATTTCGCTTCCCGCACCGGATGCGCAATCAATTACAACTTTCAGACCTTCCTTAATGTCAACCATGTCAACCAAATCATCAACGTATTGGCCTTTGATTTCTTCATTAAAACTTAAGTTACCCACTTTATCCCATGTGACTGAAATATAATCTTTATTTGAATAGATTTCTTCAATTTTTGCTTCCTGGGATGATGTGTATGCCATTCCATTTTTATTCCATAATTTTATTCCATTATATCTTGAAGGATTATGGGATGCTGTAAGCATGATTCCTGCATCGGCATCCAATTTTTCAGTGGCATAGCCCACCAATGGTGTTGGGACCATACCTATCTTAACCACATCAACTCCACTTTCCAGAAGTCCTGCACAAATTGCCTGGTCAAGCATGTCATTAGTTGTCCTTGTATCATATCCAAGTACAACAGTACCTTCATTGCCCAAATAATAGGCTAATGATTTACCTACATTCAATGCAAGTTCACAGGTTACTTCAGAACCAACTAATCCTCGGATTCCTGATGTTCCAAAAAGTTTTTTAGCAGCCATGCAATCACCTTAGGCTCCGAATTTATGAGCATAATTCATCAAATCCATCATTATATTCATTACATCAGATCCTCTGATTCTGTTAAGTCCTCCTTTTGCGCATGCCCTTTCAGAGAATTCTTTAACATCATCCACTCTTACTTCAGGACCTCTGATTAATACAGGCACAGGGTCTCCTGAGTGGTTTTTAACTGATATAGGTGTTGAGTGGTCTGCTGTTAGGTAAATGTAGACGTCCTCAAGTTTGATGAGTTCGCTCATGACCACTTCATCTACCTTTTCGATGAACTCTTTTTTCTGTTTTGTCTGACCGTCGTGGCCTGCCTCATCAGCGCCGTCAATGTTTATCAGGAAAAAGTCATGGTCTGAGTTTTTAACCTGATCTATGATAGTATCACGAATATTATCCAAGTTGGTATCGATTCCACCAGTTACGTCTTCCATTTCAATGATATCCATTCCTGCAAAGCGTCCAATACCCATGATAAGACCGGTTTCTGCGATACATGCAGAGTCAACTTCATATTTATCATTCAATGAATCTACAACAGGAACTTCTCCTGCTCCACGAGGAATGACAATGTTTGCTGGAGGCAACCCATTTTCGATTCTTTTTAGGTTAACAGGATGGTCTTTAACCATTTCATATGTTTTAACTACCAACTTATTTAGAATATCAGCAGTTTTTGCTGCTTCCGGTGAGTCGTCAAGCGCTTTTACTTCTTTAGGTTTGTTGCCTTCCACCTTAGGATCAGCATCACTTACTTTACCTGAAAGACCTTCGCCCCTTAGGACTAAAACTGCCCTATGGCCTGTGGATTCCTTAAAAATTATTTTGACATCAGGATAATCTTCCAAAACCATTGTGTTCAATACGTCAACAATGTCCTTGGTGCCTTCCTTGATTCTTCCGGCACGCCTGTCTGTTACAACAAGATTTTCATCTGCAGTTGAGAAATTGCACCTGAATGCAATATCTCCAGGTAAAACATCAACGCCCACACCATTTGCTTCAAATGGACCTCTGCCTGTGTAAACCTCATAAGGATCATAACCCAAAATAGACAAATGCGCAGTATCACTGCCAGGAATAATTCCTGGAGCTATTGAATCCATAATACCTGTAATTCCTTCAGCAGCCATCTTATCCATATTTGGAGTGTTTGCCGCTTCAAGAGGAGTTTTATTTCCTAATTCTTTAATTGGACGGTCACCCATACCATCCATAATTAAAATAAGACCTTTCATAAATATCACCTAATAAAATATACTAATATAATTTTTATGATTAATGGTTAAAATAATTTATTTAATTTGACTTCAAAAAAATAGAAATTGATTTGCAAAAAAAATTAGAACATATTCATTAAAACTATTCCAACAATAGCCCCCACAATTGTTGCAAACAAATTGACATGCTCATTGGTTAGCCAACCCTTATTTTCAAAAAGAGCACCCAATATACTGTCAAAGAAACAGCCAACAGTTCCTGAAACAATTGCAACTAAAATTGCAGACCATGGATTTGGCACAATTACCAACAAGAATGAAGCAATACCAATTATCGCAGCACCCACAATTGCAATTCCAGTACCTAAAGGAGAAACCGCACCATTTGTACCCGGATCTACCTTTTGGAAGGTTGTAATCAAACGAGGATGTTGGTCCAATACCCCTATTTCAGAAGCTAATGTGTCAGCAGTTGCTGTAGCGATTGCACCAATGAAACCCCCTACAAACGGAGAGTAATAACCTCCAAATGCAGCCATAAAACAGGCAACAACACCATTGGAAATAACATTTTTGGAAGTTCTTCTTCCCTCAAATTCACCTAAAGACATCTTATACTTTTTAGAGAATTTTGTTGCAAGAAGAGACATTATTAAAAACAGGACAATCAATCCCAACCAATTGGCACCGGCTGAAAAAATAATAACAACACCCATGATAATCATGACTGCAGCACCGAATAAATCAAGTGACTTTCTGTAATATGTAATGAACCCTAAAATAAACAAAAGAAGTACATACACCCAGTTTATCATATACTCTTCAACCATAATTACCACAACTTTTTATAAATATCTGTTTAAAATTATATAAAAATATTTAGATAAAATAAATAACATTTTTTCTGATTAACTAACACCACAAGAGATTATAATTTAATATTGAAATTTCCAATAATTTTTGACCGCATAATACTTGAAATAATGATTAATCAAATCAATATAAAAACCATAACTATAAAAATTATTAAGTGTAATTTAAAATAAAATGATACTCCATTTTAAAAATATTAAAAATAACTCACCACATGTATCTGTAAATAGTTAAAAAATAAAAAATTAAAGAAGATTTAGCCAAATAACTATTTTTTAAATCTTCTAATTTGTGTTGTACATACTGTCATTAGTATCAGTAATAATATCCAAATCGGATTAGCAGTTGGATAATCAGACAATGAAACCCGGCCACTTGAATACTTATCAGAATACTGACTATCAGAAACGTGATCATCACTACCATTATGATTTTCATCGCCCTTAACTACAATTTTAGTCCAGGTGGAATTTGAATCATACTTTTTATCACCAGAATAGATTACCTTAGCATCATGTATGCCCGCAGGTAAACCTGAGAAATTGAATCTTGCAATACCCTCCTTAAGACTGGAAGTATACTTTTGACCTTCAACAATAATTGTAACAGTACCTGTTGCATCTTTCGGAAGTTTTACCACAACATTAGCATCCTCACCTTCAACAACCAAATCACCAGTTACAGATATAGGAGCTGTAGACTTGGATACAGTAAATGAAGTAGTAATAGTTTTACTTTCAGAGTATTTATCATCACCCTGATAGGTAACTTTAGCTGTGTATTTACCTGCTGGAAGATCAGGTACAACAACTTTAGCTTTACCATTAATAACTTCAGCATAATAACCTACACCATTAATATCAACCAATACAATTCCTTTAGCATCACTAGGAACAGTAACAGTAATAACTTCGTCCTTACCAACTTTAATATTAGTTGATGAAGCAGAAACTGTAGAATCCTTCTTCATAACTTTAAATTCAGAAGATGTAATGTTATCTTGATAATAGTCATCACCACTATATTTAACGACAATGTTTTTATCACCTGCAGTCAGACCTTTGATATCAATAATAGCTTTACCGTCTTTTACCTCAGCAGTGTATTTTTTACCGTCAATCTCAACAGTTACAGTACCTGTAGCATCACTAGGAGCGGTTACTGTTACAGTGATTGTATCTCCAACATAACCGTCTTTTACATCAATTTTAATTGGAGATTCAGATTTTGGAACAACAACAGTAGCATTAGCCTTTTTACTTGCATAATTAGGATCACCAGAATAGGATACCTCTGCAGTGTAAGTGCCTGGAATGGTTTTATCAACATTAATTGTTGCAGTTCCATTTACAACATCAACAACATATTCATCATCACCAATTTTAACTGTTACAGTACCAGTAGCGTCTTCAGGTAATATTACAACAATAGTACCATTGCCTTTATCAACAATGCCCATATTAGTATCTGTTTTTGATACAGTGAATATTGTAGAGTTAGTTGAAGGCAAGTACTTATTATCACCATTATACCTTACGCTTACGAAGTATTCGCCTTTAGGAAGACCAGATATAATCAATACACCTTCACCACCACTAATAGCAACTGTGTATTTTGTATCACTTGATGGAACACTTAATGTGCCGTCGTCCAAGTTGAAGTTGTATTCTTCTCCACCAACAATTACAGTAACGTTTCCAGTAGCATCAGCAGGAACAAGCAATTTAATATTCTCATTCTCACCAACAACAATATTTACAGCAGTCGGAATAACAAATGAATCAATTTTTTCAACTTTAAATGTTTTTGAAGTGAAACTTGAAGCATATTTGTCATCACCAGTGTAGGTTACATTTACAGTGTATGATCCGCTACCTAAGTGTGGGATTTCAGCTACACCAGTACCGTTGGTTACATTGACGTAATATCCAACACCATCAATGTCAATTAATACTTGACCGGTTGCATCATCTGGAAGTATTACAGTAACTTTTAAGTTTTCTCCAGCTTCAATATCCTCAATTATTGCTTTAACTGTTGTATTGCATTTATCAACACTGAACTGTGCAGTGGTTATATTTGCATTGTATTTATCGTCACCATCATATTTTACATATACTGATTTGTTTCCAACGGTTAAGTCTTTAACAGTGATTGTAGCTTTGCCGTCCTTAATTTCACCAGTGTATTTTACACCATCAATTTCAATAGTCACATTGCCACTAGCACCATCAGGAACATTCACAGTGATAATAGCATTATCTCCAGCTTTAATATTTTCCACTGTGACAGACATTGGAGTGTCATATTTAGGAACAGTCACTTTGCTTGTTGTTGAAGTGCCTTCGTTGTTTTCATCACCAGAGTAGATTACTTCCACATCGTGAGTTCCAGGAGTTGAATTATCAACAGTCACAACAGCAGTACCGTTAACGATAGGAGCAGTGTAATTCTTATCTCCAACCTTAATGGTAATATTACCAGTAGCATTCTCAGGAACAGCAACCACAACAGTACCATTACCATAATCAAAGACTTTAAAGTCATCAGGATTTAACTTGTCTTTAGCAACTTCAAATTTAGTGGAGTTTGTGTTTGATTCGTATTTAGCATCTCCATTGTATGTAGCTTCAACAGTGTAGTTACCTGCACCAATGTCAGGAAGAATCAATTCACCTTTTCCACCGCTTACGGCTACAGTGTAAGTTTTATCATTTACTTTGACTGTTAGGTTGCCTGTTGCGTCTTCAGGAACATTAAATATAATTACCTCATTATCACCTACTGCAATGTTTTGAGTAATAATGTTTAAAGTTGAATTGTTTTTGCTTACTTTGAATGCTTTTGAATCAGATCCAGTAGTGTAGTTTTCATCACCTAAGTAGGTTACATTGACTGTGTAGTCGTCTGCAGGTAAGCTGTCAAGTACAAGTACTGCTTTACCTCCAGTTATATTAGCATAGTATGGTTTATCGTTAATGTCAATTAACACTTGACCAGTAGCATCATCAGGGACATTTACAGTAATTGTCTGTTTGCCACCGACAGTGCTGTTTTTAATTTCAACAATTACTGGAGCATCAAGTTTGGTTACTTCAAATGTTTTTGAAGTCCAGTTTCCAGTCAAGTTCTTATCACCATCATAAATTACACTTACTGTGTGGTTTCCACTAGCAAGTACTGGAGTTGTGAAGTTAGCCTTACCGTCTTTTAATGGAGCAGTGTAGTTTACACCATCAATATTGATTGTTACATTGCCTGTTGCATTAATGTTGCTTACAGTTATGTTGATTACTTGAGTTTTACCAACTTTAATGGAAGGTACAACATCCACATTGACAGTAGTATTTTGTTTGCCCACATTGAATGTTGCAGTTGCAGTTGCTTTGTTGTAGTTTTCATTTCCATTATATTCTACTTTAACAGGATATTTACCTACAGCTAAATCAGGAACAGTTACAGTTGCGCAACCATTATAATTTGGAACATTCCATCTGGATGCTCTTAATACAGCACGACCATTATTCAATGGAACTTCAATAGTCATACCGTTTACAGTAACATTAACAGTTCCTGCTGCATTTGATGTAATTACAATGTATTCCACATCACCATATACAATATCTTCAACTTTAACTGTGATTACAGGATCTGCTTTAGCCACTTCAAATTTAGCTGTAGCAGTAGTTGAGCTAATATTGCCATCACCGTTATAGGTTACTTTAAGTGTGTAGTTACCGGCATTTAAACTTGGGATAAGATATTCAACCTTGCCGTCAACAATGCCCGGAGTGTATTTAATAGCAGTTCCTTCAACTTCAATGGTTACGTTGCCTGTTCCGTTTACGAATATTGTTACAGGAATTTTTTCACCGTAAGTTACATTTCCTACAACTAAATCAATAGCAGCTGTTGTTTTTCCGACAGTGAAGTTAGCTGTAGCATTGCTTGGCAAGAAGACTCTGTCTCCATAATATGTTACATTCACTGTCTTATCACCAACAGTTAATCCAGGAATGATTACAACCATTTCACCATCAACAACACCAACAGTAGTTGTGTATTCATTTCCGATTTGTATGGTTACATTACCTGTTGCATTGGTGGTTACAGTAATCTTGACAGCTGCAACATCTCCAACAGTAATGTTTTCAACGCTTACAAATACCGAAGATGCAATTTTATCTACATTGAATGTAGTTGTACCAGTTGATTCATTGTATTTTTCATCACCCATGTATTTTACTTCAACATTGTGTACACCAGATGTTAGGTTATCTAATTTCAATGTAGTATATTGACCATTAATTTCAGTATAATAGTCTTTGCCATCAACTTTGATTATGACTGAACCGGTAGCACCACCAGTCACATTTACTTTAATGATTTCACTTTGATCAGCAGCAATATCAGTCACATTAATAGTTAATTCAGATTGTAGTTTCTCTACTTTGAATGATTCTGTATCGTTAGATCCAGTGTAGTTTTCATTGCCTGCCAAAATAGCATTGACAGTGTAATTACCAGCAGCAAGACCACCAAAGATTGTAATCTTATTATTATCAACAGTGTAAGATTTGCCGTTGATTGTAACGGTTAAATCAGTTGAGTTTATAGTTGTTAATGTGATTTCAATATCATCACCAACATAATAAACTGCCCCAACACCAATATCTACACTGGTTGCTGCCTGTTTGACTTTGAATGTAGTTGAGTTGGTTGCTGCAGTGTAGTTTTCATCAGCTGCCAAATCAGCAATAATTGTGTAGTCACCAGCAGCAATACGAGGAATTACAACTTGATTATTATTTACAGAATATTCTTTGCCATTGATTGTTACATTAACCGCACCAGCAGAGCCAGCAGTGGTTAAATTAATTATAATTTTATCATTATAGACATAGACTTTTTCAACTTCAATTACAATTGTTGAATTAGCCTTATTGACTGTGAATTTAGCGCTTGCAGTTGCATTATAATTATAAGCGTCAGTTGTGAAGAACTCAACACTAGCAACTTTGCTTCCAGCAGATAAGCCAGTTAAGTTAACATTAGCAACACCATTAATTACGGTTGCGTTGAATACTTTACCATCCACAGTTATGTTGATTGTACCGTTAGCATAATCTGAAATATTCACATGAGCAACAGCTTTGTCAGGATAGGTAGCATCATCGATTGTTACGTTGATTATAGGAGTTACCCTATCCACAGTGAATCCGACTATAATTGATTTATCATTGTAGTTTTTAGAGTCATGGAATGTTACGTTAGCAGCATATGAACCTGCAGGCAATTTGCCAAGGTCAATCAATGGAATTACTTTACCTTCATATTTAATATCAGTTAAATTGACAGTTACATTACCGTCGAAGTCAGCAGGAACAGTAATTATTAATCCTGAATTTTCTTTGACTGTTACATTCAATCCAATACCACTAGCAGTTAAATCAGCTTTTGTAATGTTGAAGTATGTGAAGTTTTTAGCAACATCATAGTATGGGTTACCTAGATAGGTTACATTTACAAGGTATCTTCCAACATCCAAGCCAGTAGCATTGAATTTAGCAACACCACTAATAATTTCAGCAATTACATTAATTCCAGTACCATTCACAACAATTCTCACATATCCTTTTTGTGCAATAGGAACTTTGACAGTGATTACAGAATCATTACCATATACTACACTAGTTGCAGTTACATTAACTAATGACTCGTTTTTACCTACTGAGAAGTTTTGGCTAGATTGAGATCCAGTGTAGTTAATATCACCAGCATAAACTGCCACAACATTATTATCACCAATTCTTAAAACACCAGTTAATCTTGCTACACCACTAGCATCAATAGTAGCATTGAATATTTCGCCATTGATGTAGAAGGTTACATTACCGGTTGTTCCAGGAGTTACATGAGCAACAACATTCTTTTCATTTTCTTCAATAATATCAATAATTGAAGATGCTTTTCTGAATACTATGAATTTAGCTTTTGTAGTAGCATTTAAGTTATATTTATCAGATGCAGTGAAGTTAACAAGAGCTTCTTTTGCACCACCGGATAATCCGATTAAATCAATTGTAGCAACACCTTTGGTTACAGTTCCGTTGAATACTTTTCCATCCACAGTAATGTTGATTGTACCGTTAGCATAATCGGACACATTTACATGAGCAACAGCTTTATTAGGATAAGTAGTATCATCAATTGTCACATTGATTACAGGAGTTACTCTGTATACTTCAAATACAACATCTATGGATTTATCATTATAGTTTTTAGAGTTATAGAATGTTACATTAGCAGTGTATGAACCCGCTTCAAATTTACCAATGTTAATTAATGCTTGTACATCACCATCATATTTGATACCATTTACATCGACTTTAACTTTACCGTCGAAGTCACTAGGAACAGTGATTACAATTCCACCATCTTCTTTGACTGTCACATTCAATCCAATACCACTAGCAGTCAAGTCTGCTTTTGTAATGTTGAAGTATGTGAAGTTTCTAGCAACATCATAGAGTTTATCTCCAAGATAGGTTACATTTACAAGGTATCTTCCAACACTTAAACCGGTTGCATTGAATTTAGCTTCACCATTAATAATTTCAGCAGTTACATTGATTCCAGTTCCATTTACAACAATTCTCACATATCCGGTTTGAGCAACAGGAACTTTAACTGTAATTACTGAATCATTACCATACACTACAGTAGTTGCAGTGACATTGACTAAAGCAGGATCTTTTGCAACAGTGAAGTTAGTGTAGTTTCTGGATGATGTGTAGTTTATATCACCATTATAGACTGCTACAACAGTATTGTTGCCAATCACTAATACATTAGGCACTGTGGCTTTACCAGTATTGTCAATAACCACATCTTTGTATTCTTTACCATTGATGTAGAATGTTACATTACCTGTAGCGCCAGTTATTACAGTAGCGATTACATCTCTTCCGGATTGAACAATTGTAATAGTGGATTCTTTAGGAAGTACCACGGATTTTGCAGTTGTAGTTAAGTTGAAGTGATATTTGTCGGTTGCAGTGAAGTTGATTAATTCTACTTTTACACCACCAGATAATCCAGTTAAATTAATTGTAGCAACACCGTTTGTTACAGTTCCGTTGAATACTTTACCATCCACAGTAATGTTGATTGTACCGTTAGCATAATCGGACACATTTACATGAGCAACAGCTTTATTAGGATAAGTAGTATCATCAATTGTCACATTGATTACAGGAGTTACTCTGTATACTTCAAATACAACATCTATGGATTTATCATTATAGTTTTTAGAGTTATAGAATGTTACATTAGCAGTGTATGAACCCGCTTCAAATTTACCAATGTTAATTAATGCTTGTACATCACCATCATATTTGATACCATTTACATCGACTTTAACTTTACCGTCGAAGTCACTAGGAACAGTGATTACAATTCCACCATCTTCTTTGACTGTCACATTCAATCCAATACCACTAGCAGTCAAGTCTGCTTTTGTAATGTTGAAGTATGTGAAGTTTCTAGCAACATCATAGAGTTTATCTCCAAGATAGGTTACATTTACAAGGTATCTTCCAACACTTAAACCGGTTGCATTGAATTTAGCTTCACCATTAATAATTTCAGCAGTTACATTGATTCCAGTTCCATTTACAACAATTCTCACATATCCGGTTTGAGCAACAGGAACTTTAACTGTAATTACTGAATCATTACCATATACAACAGTAGTAGCGGATACATTTACCAATGCAGCGTTTCTTGCAATAGTGAAGTTCTTATTATCTTGAGATCCTGTGTAGTTAACATCACCAGTGTAGACAGCTACAACAGTATTGTTGCCGATTTCTAAAATGTTATTCCATCTAGCGACATTGCTGTTAATAGGAGCTACGTATTTCTTACCGTTTACATAGAATGTCACACTACCTGCTGCTCCGTCAGTTACAGTAGCAATTACATCCTTATTGTCTTGAGTGACTACTACTGAAGATGTGCTTCTGAATACAGTGAATTTAGCTTTTGTAGTAGCATTGAAGTTATATCTATCAGAGGTGGTGAAGTTAACGAGAGCTTCTTTTGCACCACCAGATAATCCAGTTAAATTAATTGTAGCAACACCATTTACCAAAGTACCGTTGAATACTTTACCGTCAACAGTAATGTTGATAACACCGCTAGCACCAGTCACATTGACATGAGCAACAGCTTTTCCAGGATAGGTAGCATCATCAATAGTCACATTAATGACAGGAATTACACGACTTACAGTGAATTTGACATTAATTGATTTGTTATTATAATTATTATCACCATAGAATGTTACATTAGCAATATAATTACCAGCAAGATATTTGCTAATGTTGATTAATGGAATTGGATTATTATCATATTTAACAACACCAGTTACATTAACTTTCACTTTACCAGTGAAGTCTGAAGGAACAGCAATAACAATTCCACCATCTTCTTCAACAGTTACATTCAATCCAATAGCGCTTGCATCCAAATCAGCTGCGACAACATCGAATGAAACAGTATCATTGCTGCTTGGCAAGTATTTATAATCACCAGCATAAGTTACATTTACCAAGTAGTTTCCAACATCAAGACCAGTAACATTGAATTTACCTTCACCATTAACAATAGCAACAGTGTAGTTCTTACCTGCAACATTGAGAACAACATAATCATTTATGGAAGGATCCATAGTAACCGAAATAGTTGCAACACCACCATAAGTCACAGGACTAACAACACCTACGTCAATTGAAGTAACAATCTTATTGACTTTCAAGGTTACCTGATTGGATATGCTTTGAACGTATCTTCCATCACCTGCAAATACTGCATTGATAATGTAAGTACCATTTGCCAAACCGCTTAAGGTGAAGTTGCCTTTACCGTTGACAAGACCAACAGTATGGTTTGATCCGTTGACTTTAACAGTAACAATGGCATTAATACTCTGATTTAAAATAATTCCGATAGTAGCATTATCACCGACATTTATTGAATCATTATCTATAGTAATGGATAATGAAGTAATTATTTTATTCACTAATAATGTTTTATGTTCAGAAGTGTTGGATTCATATTTATCATTACCCTCAAATTTCGCATAAATATCATAAGTAGCATTGGCTAAATTAGTAACGTAGATTTTTCCTATACCACCAACAATAGCAACCTCATAACTTTTAGTATCGCTAGGAGCACCAACAAATAACAACACAACTCCATTAATGTCTGAATTCATACTAACCTCAACATAAACATCATCACCATCAATAATAGGAGAATTAAAGTCAATAGTCACAGGAGTTGTGAGTTTATTTACTTTAATTGTTTGAGTATTGTTAATGCTTGAAAGGTATTGATCATCACCAATGTAAGTCACATTTACTTTGTATGTATTGTTTTTAAGACCTGCAATTTTAATGAATCCTTCACCACCAGTCAAGTTGATTGTGTAATTGTTTCCACCAATATTTACAATTACATAACCAGTAGCATTAGCAGGAACTTTTACACTAACAGTAGCATTATCACCAACATTAATTGTTGGAGTAACAGTCACATTAACTTGTGAAGCACGTTTGTTGACTGTGAAGTTAGCAGTAGTTGAGTTGTAATAGTATTTATCATCACCCACGTATGCTGCAACAACAGTCTTATTACCATAGGTTATAGATGGAACGAAGAATGTTGCATTGCCGTTTACAGTTACATTAGTCAATCTAATATTATTAATTTCAAGAGTTACATTTTCAGTTACATCTTTAGGAACACTGACAATGACTTTTACAGTGTCTCCAACGTAAATGCTTGCATCATTAATTACAGTTATATTTATTGAAGGATAAGTTTTATTTACAGTGAATAATGAAGTGTAGTTGTCATTACTAAATGCAGTATCATTTACAAAAGCAATAACTTTGTAAATTCCTTCTTTAAGACCAGTTATATTGAAAGTAGCTGCATTACCTGTAAATGAAGTATTTCTGTATTTGGTTCCATTTACATAAACAACCACATCATGAACATGGTTTGGAACTTGAACAGTAATTATTTCATCATCACCAACAGTAATATTCATTGGAATTATAGTAATTCCATAGTTAGTGACTTTCACTGGAGTACCTGTGCCTGATATTGTGCGAGCAGTGAAATTCTCATTTCCAGCATATTCTATAATAATAGCATAAGGTTTAATTTCATTGAGAATCTGGGTTTCGAATGGTTCAGAAACAGGAACATTAAGTGTTGTCACACCATCAACAGTAACAGTTACTTTTTCACCTGTAAGTTCATCATTCATATAAATTTTAATTGTATCCTTTTCATAAACAACACCTTCAAATACAAAGCTTAACTCAGGAGTTGCTTTTCTAACTTCAAATGATTTGTTTACTTTATTGGTATTGTTAATGTTGTAGTTAGCATCACCAGAGTAGTTAGCGTAAACTGTGTAATTGCTAGCTCCTAAACCAGATACAATCCAATTGACTTTTCCGTTGTTGATTGGTAAAGTAATTGATTTAGTATCATTGATTCTGATTGTAATGTATCCAGTAGCTGCATTATTGATTGTTACAGTAATATTGGCAGATTGACCATAAACAATATCTTTAACAGTAATACCCATTGTAGTGTTTAGTTTAATTACTTCAAATTTATTTCCAGTACCGTTGGATGCCTTATGTTCATCATCTCCTAAATAATATGCTTTAGGAGTGTATTCTCCAACAGGTAAGACAACATCTAATACTGCAACACCCTGTTTGATATCAACAGTGTAGTTGTAATTGCCGATTTCAATCAATACTTTACCGGCAGTAACGTTGACCATTCTTACTGTAATATTTGTAACGTTTCCTAAAACAACACTGATTGGGCTAGCTTCGACAGTTAAGCTGGTGTTTGTTTTGGATATGTCAAATTGAGTTACATTTGCCATAAATGTGTAGTTTTTATCACCAGGATACATTGCAGTAACATAGTTTGAACCGAAATTCAATACATCTTTAATAGTAGCAACACCATCAACTGTTTTATTTTCATACATTTTTCCGTTAATGTAGAATGTTACGTTTCCAGATACATTTTCAGGAAGGGTTGCAATAACATCCCTATTAGACTGAGTTATAATGATTGTAGGTACTGCTTGAGGGATATAAGGACTGAATCTTTTTGTTAAACTTGAATAGTTTGCATCACCATCATATTTTACAGATCCTGAGTATGACCCTGCGGAAATATTATTTAATCTTAAAGTAGCAGTGCCATTATCATCAATAGTAACGTTATAATTAATGCTGCCAATAGTTATGGTTAAATATCTATTGGTTAAATTATACGGAGCAGTTTGTAGAGTAATTACTGAATATTCACCATATGGTTTATATTCAGCAGTAATTGACATGTCCCACTTATCAGTTGGATTAACCATGAAGAATGTGTTGTTTTTATCCTTAGGAGAGTATCTAGGACCTCCATTGTAGGTCACATTAACAACATGTTGTCCTCCAGCCAAACCAGTGACATTTTCCAATACAGCAACACCATTAGTGAGATTTACAGTTCCCATATTCTTTCTATCAATATAAATTGTTACGTTTCCAACAGCATCGGTTGCTACCAATACTCTTACTGTAGCATTTTCTCCATATTTAATATCATCAACTTTTACATCAATCTTATAGTCATCAGTTGGATCGATTCTGAATGTAATGTTAGTAGTGTTTACATTGAAGAAAGGAGTATCAGGATAATATGTCAGTCTAATATTAGTGTAATTTCCAGCAGGTAATCCATGGATGCTGAATTTTGCAATTCCCTTTATGACATACGCAGTACCAATAGTACCATTAATATTTATTGCTATGAAACCGGTTGCAGTTTCATTGACAGTTACATTAATAAATAAAGTCTCTCCATACTTAATTGGAGTTGTTACATTTGCAGTAATGTTTGTGTTGAATTTTTTCACATTGAATGTTGTGAAATTGATTTGATAATCATAGTAAGTACCGTTATTGAACATTACTGACATTGTATATTCACCAGTAACATTTATTACATCCCTATAAAGAGTTTCATTAATATGGAGTATTTTAGTACCGTTTTTCTCGAGTTTAACCTCAGCAAGCACTTCCTTACCATTGATTCTAACCCATATATATCCGTTTTCAGTATTTGTAGCATTAGTGGTTATATTAGCGATAATATCTTGACCATAGAATATATCATCCACTAAAATTTTAATCCAAATCGGACGGGCATTCAAGATTACAACAGTATCATTTGTAACACCAAAGTGGTAATCATCACCATCATATGTAGCGGTGATTGTGTAAGTTCCGGTATGCATATGGTTTAAGGTGACATTTGCATAAGCTATAAGCCATTTTCCATTTACTATTTGCTCACAATAAATAGTACCATTATACTCCTTACCACCAATGGCAAATTTGACTTGCTCACCTACTACACTGGTATGATTACTGTAAACTCCATTATATGGAAGAGTTATTTTAGCGATAAATGTAATGTTTTCATCTTTTTCTTCAGTTTTAGTTATTTCTAATTGAGTATGCATCTTAACTTTTAAAGTTCCGTTACGGTAGGTACATTTCGCCAATCCAGTATCATTTCCACTAAGTAAGAATACATCCTGGATAGATGCAGGAAGTGGAAGTCTGTTATAGGTTAAATTATATTGAATACCAGAATCATATTCCGGATGATTATTGAATGTACCTAATGAATGTACAGAAATGATTGTATTGTGATTGTCATCTGTAATATTAGCATAGAACATGAAAGTAGTATTCCATTCTACTTCATGAGTAGTGTTACTCAACATGTCCAGATAGGTTTGGGTCATTATTGTACCGTTGTTGAATATTACATAATCGAAGCTGTTTTTATCAAGATATAATATACCATCGTTCCATACAGAGTAATCGACAGGATTATATTTACTGTTGTAGTCACTTTCAAGATAAGTCATGTTCTTATTTGGATTTGGACCAGTAATGTTATTGTTGGTTAAATACACTGTAGCAGGCCTGTAAACCCAGATAGCATCCCTACCAGTAAAGTTAGAATCTATTACAGTGGAAATTCCACCATTAAAGTATAATGCACCACCATAGTCAATTGAAGCCTCATAATTAGCAAAAGTACTGTTTTGAACAGTTACATTACCGTCTACGTAAATTCCACCACCGTTACCGTCAGGAGTTTTAACATCATAGAAAATTGAATTTTTAATGGTTGTATCATTTACACCAATTAAATAGAATGCACCACCATTTTCAAATGCTTTGGATTTATTTACTTTAAGTGAATCAAATGTTAAATTAGTTGAATTAATCCAGGAGATAGAACCACCGTTTAGACTGGACACTTCATTATTAAATGTTAAATTATATAATGTAGAATCATTACAGTTTACTGCTGAAATAGATCCACCATTAGCATTTGACCGGAGATTCAAGAAGTTTGAATTTGAAATAGATAAGTCTGTAGAATTTTCCCAGTGAATAGCTCCACCTTCACCGAAAGCCTTAAGTGATGAGTCGATGTAACCTGCACCCATACCATAATCAAAGATACAGTAATCGATTGTAGTATTATCAGCGTTATGACCTGAAATAGCACCACCACTAATTAATGCTAATGAGAATATGAAGTTTGAATATGTTATCTTAGCATTGTCACTGTATAAAGCGATTGCACCACCGTCACCCAATGCACGGGAAGATACAAATGAAGAATTGAATATTGTAATATTTGTTGAGTTTACACCTGCAAATATTGTACCACCATTTACCGCAATTGAATCAATAAATGTAGTGTTAGCAATTAAACCATTAGGACCAACCCAATCAATAGCACCACCTTGACCATTTTTAACATCAGTAATGTAGTTGGTATCGAAGTAGGAGTTACGTACTTTACAGTTTGGACTGTCACCCCTTACATATATAGCTCCACCGCTTTTGAAAGCAGTGTTGTTGATGAAAGTGTAATTGTTAATGTTGATTCCATCTACACCCAACCATGCAAGAGCTGCACCAGCAATATCAGCATGATTTTTAATGAAGGAGTTGTTTCCACCGAAACCACCGGTAGCGTTAGCTTCCCTACATAAAGCTGCACCGTATTCACCAGCATAGTTATTTGTGAATCTAGTATTGTTAAGACCCATCATACTAGCATTACAGTCAATAGCACCACCGTTTTTGGTAGCCCTGTTTGCATCAAATATAACATTGAAGATTCTACTTTGACTGGAAATACCATTCAAGTAGATACCTCCACCGTAGACAGCTTCGTTAGCTGTGAAATTAGAGTAGAATATATCACCAGCAGCTGCAAGCCAGTCGATAGCACCACCGTGATCACCTGCAACGTTCTTTTCAAATACTGAGTAGTATATGGTATTGTTTTTACCGGTTCCACCTACCATGAGTGCACCACCGTGTCTTCCTGCAGTATTTGAGTAGAAGCGAGTGTCATTGACTGATACACCAGTTGCTCTTAAATTAATAGCACCGCCATCGATTGTAGCACCGTTTCTTGTAAATGTTACATTGTTGATTTTGGTGAAACCTGATTCTTCACCTGCAAAAATAGCACCACCAACGGATGCATGGTTGTCAGTGCATATTGAATGAATAACAGTTGCGTTGTCTGCGTTGATGTCAATAGCTCCACCAATTCCTAAAGTTTCATTGGTTACATTGTTTCCTGTGAATATACAATGTTCCACAATACAGAAGTCACTGCCGTTACCTACATATATTGCTCCACCTCTTTGACCTGCAGTGTTGCCTGTGAAGTTATAGTAATCAATGTGAATGTTTTTCACACCAAGCCATGCAAGAGCTGCACCTGCAATGTCTGCATGGTTGTAATTGAATACGTTATGGTCTCCATGACCATATCTTGCACCTGACTCTCTACATAAAGCTGCACCGTATTCACCTGCATAGTTATGTTCAAATGTTAAATTGTAAATTCCAATATGTTCCGCATTACAGTCAATAGCACCACCGTTTTTGGTAGCGTTATTGTAAGTGAATGTTGTATTGGTAATAGTAGTATAATTTGATCTTCCGTTTAAGTAGATACCTCCACCATAGACTGCAGAGTTTCTAGTGAATGATGAATTAAGAATTTCACCAGCCGCTGCAATCCAGTAAACACCTGCACCGTAACCTGATGCAATATTTCCATCGAAAATGGATTCATGTATTTTGTTTTCAGTACCTACACCACCGACATATACTGCACTACCGTTAACAGCAACGTTGTTATAGAATTCACCATCATCAATATGTACACCAGAAGCGTGTAAGTTAATAGCTCCACCACGTTCATAAGCAACATTTTCTCTCCATACTGAAACGTTAATGACAGTGTTACCTGAATCAGCACCTACATATATTCCCCCACCTAATCTTGCGGTGTTTCTTGTGAAGTTGGAATTTTGAATTGTTGCATTTTCTGCAAGAATATTGACTGCACCACCAACTCCTAAATCCTCTGGATATGTACCCACAAGATAGTAGTATAAAGTCTCTGTAGGATAAATAATTGTTTTATTGACTAAGCTCATATCATAAGTACCTTGGAGACGATAATACATTGTAACGTGATCCCATGACTCCCAACTGAATGAATCTACACCCTGAGTTCTGTTTGTTACAAAGTTATCTTCAAAGTAGGAATCAATGATTGAACAGTTATGACTGCCTGGACTTACATAAATAGCCCCACCACTGACATCAGCAGAGTTATTGATGAATTTATAGTCAGTGATTGTAATACCGGTTGAAGTCATCCAACCTAAAGCCGCACCTGAAACAAATGCATGGTTGTTTTTGAATGTGTTGTTTTCACCTGATCCTTTTTGAGCATTGACTTCCCTACATAATGCTGCTCCGAATTGAGCATAGTTTCCGTCAAATATTGTATGTGTTAAATACATTTTGGAAGCGTTACAGTCAATAGCACCACCATTGTATTTAGCATGGTTGTCTGTGAATATACATCTTGTAATTATACTTTCATTTGAAAGACCACCGAAGTATATTCCACCACCATAATATGCATTGTTATTTGTTAAGTTTGAATTTACGATTGTACCTGAAGATGCCATCCAGTTAATAGCACCACCGTTACCGTCTGTCGCATTGTTTCCTTCGAAAACAGAATTGTATACATAGTTGGTTTCACCTTTTCCACCTACATATAATGCTCCTCCTTCAAGTGCCTTGTTATTATAGAAGTTGGATTGATTGATAGTTACGGAAGATGCGCTTAAGCTGACAGCCCCACCAACATCAAGTGCATAGTTATCTTTGAAAGTGGATTTGGTAATGTTGATTTTACCTGAGGCACTACCTACATAGATTGCTCCACCATCATAAGCATGGTTATTTGTGAAAATGGAATTGTCAACAAGTCCTTTTTCAGCATACCATTCAATAGCACCACCATGACCATCAGTTGAATTGTCAACATAGTTGTTGTCGAATAGACAGTTTATAATTTCACAATTTCCACTGCCTTCACCTACATAGATTGCTCCACCACTGAAACCTGCAGTGTTATCATAGAAGTAGTAAGTATCAATATGAATACTTGATGCATTAACCCATGCAAGAGCTGCACCTGCATATTCAGCATGGTTATCTCTGAAGGTGTTATTAAATCCGTGTCCTCCAGTAGCATTTACTTCCCTACATAAAGCTGCACCTATATATGCAGTGTTAGATTCAAATGTAGTGTTTATCAATTCCATTCCAGGAGAGTTACAGTCAATTGCCCCACCATTGGTAACTGCACTATTTGCTCTAAATGATGTATTATAGATTTTAGCATTTGTAGCTGTGTAATCGTAGTATATTCCACCACCTATGGTAGCATTATTAGTATAGAAATTACAATCAATTAATGTACCATTTACACCAGCCCAATATAATGCTCCTCCTTTATCTACACCATCACCTTGTGGACTGAATGCACCACATGGACCGCTGGCATTACCATTAGCAAATTCCACATCGACAAATGTAACATTGGCTGCAGTGATATTAAATATTCTGGAGAATCCTCTTGCATCTATAGTCCAACCATGACCATAAATTGTAAACGGTTTGCTTATATTAGTAAGATTCATACATCTGTCATCTAACTTAATTGAAGAATCATTAACATAATATGGAGTGAATCTCATTGTCCTTGGCAAGTGAATCTCATATTTTCCATTAGTGATATTGCCTTCAATCCAACGTTGAAGAAGTGTGAAATCTCCAATCGGATCACCGTGTGCAGTATCTTGAGTGGAGTTTACTTTATATACATAGTCAGCACTAGAAAATCCAACAGTAACATTATAAGTTTGATTAGTTATAAGACCAGTGAATGTTGCATAAAGGAACTTTTCACCTTCATGATCATTATAATGTTCATAGAAATTATCTGGAGTTATAATGACCTGTTGGATTAATTGACCAGTAGTTGAATTAGTTAAATTTATAACAGCATAAATATCTTTTCTATTAAGATTTCTTGGACTGTCAACAATAACAGTAATAACCGGAGACTCAAAACTTGAGTCAGTAATAACCTTTAATATATAATCATAATTATTTTCAAATAATGAAGTGAAAATAAAGTGAGTACTAGTTCCGTTAGTATAAACATCTGTTCTATGGGTATTTGGATCAATATGTCCGATGCCATCGAAATTATTGAAGTCCCTATATACACATTCAATAGAATTCTCAACTACTACATAATAAACAGCAGCACCATTATATACAGCACTATTTTTTCTAAAGGTATCATTATAAATTGTAAGACCAGTAGATTGACCTCCATAGTATATAGCACCACCATTGTCTGCATGTGAACTTACAAATGTAGAATCACGTACATTAGCAGTTATATCAGGAATAACATAAAGAGAACCACCATTTTGTGCATTGTTTGATTCGAAAGTACAACTTGTTATGTAGTGCCCAGTAGTTGCAAGATAAACAGCACCACCATCAAATTTAGCAGTATTCCTTATAAAAGTACAATCTGATATAGGGAAATTTGAATTGCCATTAAATGCATTGTAAATTGCACCACCATAAGAAGCATTATTGCCATCGAAAGCACAATGTGAAATATCTACATAATGATTACTTAACTTAGGTGCGTAAATTGCACCACCCATATTAGCACTATTATTTGTGAAATTATTATACTGAATAGTGGAACCAGTTGCATATACATAAATAGCTCCACCTTCATTCGCCTTATTACCAATGAACTCATTATTTATAATTGTTTGTGCAACAGGAAGATACATAGCACCACCTTGTTGAGTAGCAGTGTTATTAATGAATTTCATACCTTCGATTTCAGTTGCACGCAACCAGTATAATCCACCACCTTGCTCAGCAGTGTTATTAATGAAAGTTAAATTTTTATAATTTACATCAACATTTGTAAAGTAGATTCCACCACCTTTTTCTGCTGCAAAACTGTTTGAAATTGTAACATTTTCAATATTAAACGAAGACGCACCATAGATACTTCCACCACTGTTGGAACCTAACTTACCTCCAGTAGCTTTATTTCCATCGAAAGTGGAGTTAATTAAATAAACAGAATTAGCGTTTAATTTCCATACAGTAAGTCCTCCACCAAAGTTTGCTGTGTTGTTGATGAAGGTGGTATTTATAAACCAAACATTTTTAGTACCTTTAATCATTGCACCACCTCCACCTTTATCATTATCAGAATCAGTTGCTAAGACACCTTTAGCAGTGTTGTTAATAAATTTAGTATTAAGAACATAAATTCCCAAAGTATTGGAACTATCTACATATAATGCACCAGCTTCTCTAATAGACCAACAATTTCTAAATTCAGAGTTGTTAATAACTAACTTACCTCCATCAGGTCTTGCATAGATAGCTCCACCTTGTACCCAAGGTTTATCTTTGATAGTAGCAGATGTTGTAACATAATTTCCATCAAATGTACAGTTATCAATAGTTGCCTCAATATTAGCCTTATCCCATAAAATAGCTCCACCATCTGCCTTTTCAGCAGCATGAACTGAATTATTTATAAATTGAGAATTTCTGACAACTCCATATTTTTGTCCTTCAGACCAATAGATAGCTCCACCACCCCTAGTAGTTCTAACATTTTGAATAGCACCTTCAGGTGGATAAGCAGCATTACCTGTAAATATACAACCATCAACAACATTATTTGTAGAATCTTTTCCACCGTACCAGAAGATAGCACCTCCATCCATTTTTGCAACATTATTTGTAAAGTTTGAATTGTATACATTGGAATATGAACCTGTAGCAAATATTGCTCCACCATCCCAAGATGTATAACCATTTTCAAATGAAGAATTAGTTACGTTACAATAACTACCTTGCAAGTAAATCATTCCTCCTCTATATGAAAAGGAATTAGCAAATTTAGAGTCTGAAATATTAGCATGATCACCTTTAATATAAATCGCACCACCTAAATTAGTAGTACTATAATCAGTTGGAGAGAGTCTTGCAAAGGTTAGGTTAAATGTGGAATTTTTGACATTAGCGTAGATACCGTTAATATAAATTGCTCCACCGGCATTAGTAGCATTATTCATTGCAAAGTGAGAATCTTCAATAGATGCATATTTCGCATCAATATATACTGCACCACCATCAGTATCAGAGGAAGTGCGTTCAATAGTGGCGTTAATAACTTTTGAATTGTCACCTTTAATGTAAATTGATCCACCTTCTTTTCCTGCATGGGCGATATTAAATACAGAATCTGAAATTACAGTGTCTTCACCATTTATATATATATGGACCCACCTTGACCGTTAGGAGCCTGTGAAATGCGAGAGTTTAATCCTGAAATATTAGCGTCTTTACCACCAACATATATTGCACCTCCACTTCCGAAAACTGCAATACACATAGTTAAATTTGAATCAATAACTGATGCGGAATCTCCTGCAATATAAATTGCACCACCATTTCCATTAGAAAAGACACCATTCCTCACAGAACCGGTAGCATTGGTTTTATCAAAGCTTGATTTTTCAATTGTTGCATTGTAACCTGCAATATATATTGAACCACCATTTAAATCAGCAGAAGACATTGACATTGAAGAACCATTAATTAAAGCATTATCTCCTGCAATATAGAGAACACCACCTTCAGCACTAGCATGCACCATAGTAAAGTTAGTATCTGTGATAGAAACATTATTTCCTAATATATAGATAGACCCACCATATCCACCATGAAGAACATTTTTATTATCCCAATAACCTGTAGCATTGTTCATAACAAAGCGGGATTTTTCAATATTAGCATTAACACCATCTATTAAAATTGCACCACCATCTTCTCTAGCAATACACATTGCAATATAGGTGTCTGAAATATTGGAATTCGCACCTACAATGAAAATAGCTCCTCCACTAATTGTTGCATTACCCATTGTAATGTTTGAATTGACAATTGTGGCATTTGCACCTTTTAGATATATTGAACCTCCATATTGAGCAAAAGAGTGAATTGCTGTAGCATTGTCAATTGTTACATTATTTCCTTCAATGTAGATAATTCCTCCACGTTTAGCATTGGATCTGTCAAAGCTACAGTTAATGATGTTTGAGAAGTTACCCAATACATATATGGAACCTCCTCCATAAACCTGATTTGTTTGAGTTCCTTGTGGAACCATACATTTTTCAAATTCAGAATTGGTAATGTTTACATAATTACCGGTAGCGAATATTGCACCACCGTCAAACATTGCAGAGGTTAATTCAAATCTGGATTTATCTACAACAGCATAATTACCGGTTAAAGCGAGTGTTCCTCCTTTGGAGTGAGAACTGGAAATTGTTTCACCGGTTACAGTATTGTTGGAACATGTTATATTATACATTAAACCGTATTCACCTTGCCAGTAGATTGCTCCACCGTCATCTCCGGCAGAGTTATTTCTGAATGTGGAATTATACATCTTACAGTTATCACCAATAACATATAATGCACCACCGTCTTCTAAAGCATTACAGTTATCAAATGTAGTGTTTTTAATAATTGTGTAATTTCCTGTTACAAATATTGCTCCACCCCAGGTTTCATTATCTTTAGCTCCTTCATTTTTATTAGCATATACTTTACCTAAATTGAAACTTGAATCCTGGATGGTTACATTGTTACCTACAAGACAGATTGTTCCTCCTTTGGAAGTTGAACCGAATCTTCCTGTAGCAGTATTGTTATAGAATGTTGTATTAATTACTGAACAGAAGTCTGCACCATGGTCGAAGTTGATAGCTCCACCATCATCATAAACAGTGTTGTTTATAAATTCTGAGTTTATGATTGAATTGTTTGTTGAACCTTCGTCAAAGTTAATTGCACCACCGTTACGGCGAGCAGAGTTGTTGTAGAATTTGGAATCAATGATTTTAGAATCTTTAGCGTTTACGTCAAATGCAACTGCTCCACCATGACCTGTGAGTTTATAATTTACTTTTGTATCACTTTTTGTATCGTCTCTTTCCTGAGTGTAATTTGCCCAGGTGTTATTAGCAATACCTTCTGCATAGTTGTTTTCAAAGACACATAATTCAAAGGTTGCATTTTTATTATCCTGTAAAAAGACTGCTCCTCCACGACCAACTGAAGTACAGTTTGTGAATGTTGCATTATAAACATATAAATGATCACCAGTAACCATGATAGCACCAGCATCACCACCAGTAGTGTTTGTATCCCAGTGGCTTGAATCCCAACCGGCATATTTTACCTTACCATCTTTACTGGTTTTTAAAGATCCGCCATAGGAGGCAGTATTGATAATGGTAATATTTTCCATCCTACCATAGTCACCATCGTAGTAGATTGCACCAGCTGAACGGGCAGCACGGGTATTGTTGAATATACAGTTGTAGATTTTACCGTAGTTTGCTCCAGCCAACCAGTCTACTCCTCCACCGTTTGTTCCTGAAGTACAGTCTGTGAAGTTACATAAGTTATATGTTACATAGTCTGATCCTGTCATGTATGCTCCACCACCACGACGTGCGGAGTTTGAATCTACAAATGAACAGTTGTATACTAAACCTATATCTCCACTCCAAAGGATAGTACCTCCGTCACCACCGAAGTATTGGTCAATACCCCAGTCGACAGGAGAAATAATTGATTCTGTTACATTAATGTCTGTTTCATCTAATTTTATGAAAGCAGTTCCATTAAATACATAAGATTCAAAGTGAGAAACAGAGGATGATAAAGTTTGATTAATTACATATAATTTACCTAATACACCTGGATTAACTAAGTCATTTATGTTAATTTCTCCAGGGTTTGTAACATTTATAATAATAACATCACTCATTGTTATGGCATATGTGTATTCCCAATTGGTACCTGTTGCTCTGTTGTTGATGAATATTGAGTTTTTGACTTCACCATTTGTACCGTGCCAGAAGATTGCACCACCATTACGGTGGGCAGTGTTGTTTTTGAAAGTAACATTTTCAACAGTACCATCATGTGCACCTTCATACCAGTCAATCGCACCACCATTTGTACCTGCAACGTTGTCTTCAAAGTTGGAATTTACTACAATAGTGTTGACACAGTCTTCTGTGCTGTTACCGTGCAAGAATATTGCACCACCACGGTTTTTAGCATAATTATTTATGAAGTTAGAATTATCGTTAATGATACCGTGACTTCCTACCCAAATCACAGCACCACCATCTCCACCACCGAGAACACCACCAATATCAGAGATGACTTCCCCAGTAGCTTTATTGCCTGTGAAGTTGGAATTGCTTATTGTACCGTAGTGACCACTCCAGTGAATAGCACCACCACTACGATTAGCAATGTTATTTTCAAATACTGAATTTAAAACTTTACCTAAACTTGCACCACGGAACCAATCAACAGCACCACCATTCAAACCAGCTTCATTCTCACCGAAGTAACAATTATCAAAAGTGGTATTTTGACACTCACCATATGTACCACTTTGTAAATATACAGCACCCCCGTTATTTTTAGCAGTGTTATTTACAAAGTTGGAATAATAAACTTCACCATGTGAACCTGTCCAGATAACAGCACCACCATGACCACCCTCATTGGAATAAACAGCAACATCCGGACGATCATGAGCAGTCACATTACCAATAGCATGATTATCATCAAATCTACAATACAAGATACCACCATAAAGACCGTTCCAGTATACAGCACCACCAGATCTCCAAGCAGTGTTGTTGGTGAAATTAGAATAAGTCAAATTACCATATGTAGTACCATGCTGCCAGTCAATAGCACCACCATTCAAACCAGCAACATTATCTTCAAAATTACAATTAGTAACAGTAGTATTAGTACAATTCTCAGTACTATTACCATGAAGGAATACAGCACCACCACGATACTTAGCAAAGTTATTAATAAAGTTACAATTATCCTTAATAATACCATGACTACCTACCCAAATCACAGCACCACCATCTCCACCACCGAGAACACCACCAATATCAGAGATGACTTCTCCAGTAGCTTTATTACCAGTAAAGTTAGAATTACTTACAGTACCATAGTAACCACTCCAGTGAATAGCACCACCACTACGATTAGCAATGTTATTCTCGAAAATAGAATTAGTAATAGTACCATTAAATGCACCACGATACCAATCAATAGCACCACCATTTAAACCTGCTTCGTTACTACCAAAGTAACAATTATCGAAAGTAGTGTTTTCACATAAACCATCTGAACTACCAGTTAAGTATACAGCACCACCATTATTTTTAGCAGTATTATCTACAAAATTAGAATAATTTACTCTACCTAAAGCACCTGTCCAAATGATAGCACCACCATTATTTTTAGCAGTATTATCTACAAAATTAGAATAATTTACTCTACCTAAAGCACCTGTCCAAATGATAGCACCACCATTACCACCATTAGTAGTATAAGTAGCAACACCTTTATTATGTTCACTAACATTACCTATAGCATGATTATCTTCAAATCTACACCAGGTAATATCACCATCATTACCATACCAATATACTGCACCACCAGATCTCCAAGCAGTATTATTAGTGAAATTAGAATAACTTAAAGTACCATTATTAGCACCACGTTGCCAATCAATAGCACCACCATTCAAACCAGCAATATTATCTTCAAAGTTACAATTAGTAACAGTAGTATTAGTACAATTCTCAGTACTATTACCATGTAAGAATATAGCACCACCACGATATTGAGCAAAGTTATTTATAAAGTTACAATTATCCTTAATGATACCATGACTACCTACCCATAGCACAGCACCACCATCTCCACCACCGAGAACACCACCAATATCAGAGATGACTTCTCCAGTAGCTTTGTTAGCAGTGAAGTTAGTATTACTTATGGTACCATTGTGACCACTCCAATGTATAGCACCACCACTACGTTTTGCAGTGTTATTAGTAAATGTTGAATCTATAACTTTACCATTAGTTGAACCAGCGCTCCAATCAATAGCACCACCATTCAAACCAGCAATATTACCTTCAAAGTTACAATTGGTAATAGTATCACCAGAGGTAGTACCTAAATAGATTGCACCACCATGTCCATCAGCAGTGTTATTGATGAAATTACAATTTTCAATAGTTAATACTCCATCGGAATTAATAGACCCCCCATGACCATTGGCATTACCATTGATAAATGTAATTCCTTTTAAGATTACAATAGTATCTTTACCTTCAATATTAAATATTCTAGATTGTTTTTTAGCGTCGATTATGACTTTGCCTTGACCATCTAAAGTAATAGACTTAGTAATTTTTACTTCACTATTTCCACTAGCCCAAGTATAATTATTATTGGCAAAGCCAGATACATCACCATCTACTAAAGTCTGTAAGTCGTCAAATGTCTTATCATCCGCAGCTTCCAGACTGTTTGAATTAGCGCTAGGAAGTGCATATGAAGAGACATTATTATCAACTGACAAGACGTTACTGTCAGTGCTATTTGATCCACTATCAGCAGCAACTACTGCCTGAAGTGAGAAAATAACACATATTAATAATAATATTCCAAATATCTCTTTCTTGTTCATAATACACCCCCTCCCATTTTTTCAATATGAAATCCTTTTCATTACGATATGAGTTTATCATATCTAGGGAGAGTCTATTGTGCTATTTATTTTTGTTATTAACTAATATATATACTTTCTTTTTAAGGATTTTTATAGAAAAATAAGATGATAATCACATAATTATAATTAATACTAAACAAAATTACAATATATAAACTATAAATGTTAATATAATAAAAAAATAATAAATAATAATAAATAAAAAGTATTTAGTTAAGCCTAAATTAAAATCATTTCAATAATAACGAATGAAAATAAATATTTAATGCAATAAAAAATAATTAATGAAAATAATAATAATAAAATAAATTTATAATAGATAATATTCATAATTTTACTAAAAAATCAATCCAAATTGACTAAAAAATGGATTTTTTATAACCAGTTAAAATTGTCCAAATCAACGTTTAACAACCGAAAGACAATAAAACCCGACAAGATATAATGAAAAGTAATAAATTACAGTATGGTTAAACAAAAGTAAATCAATCTTACATAATTAAAAAATTAAAATAATAAACAATTAACAGTAATATAACAATCTGTATAATACAGAATTACAATATTTCATCACAAAATAGAAAAATTAAGAAAAAATTAATATACAAATGGAAAAAACAAGGATTATAACTCAATTCCCATACACCTTAATGAAAGTTTTTACTTTAAGCAAAAGCCAAAAATAGCAAAAAACCGCCAAAATTTCAAAATATGATTTGCACATCGACCTAAAAATCAGGACTATAAAAAAAATTTACTGCAATAAAAATATACAGAAAGTTTTGATTTTCCAATTTTTTGGTTGAAAAAAATATCCTATTTTGATTAACTAATCTATAATGAATGATTTAGATAGATTTTGAAAGGGTAAATTCAAGATCATCCAACAGATTTCAAAATCAATACAAAAAAACATGACTCCAAATTATAAAAGAGATAAAAAATATTGCAATTGAAATTATACAATACAATCTACAATATATTTCTGACATTTCAAATCCAACCGCAATTAACAGCAGAAGATTGAACTTGATTTTTCAGCCCATAACCCAATCTTTTCGAAAGACAGTAAAAATTATCAGCTTCAAAAAAGTTTGTGAAATATCATTTTGGCACATATTTTTTATCACAAAAATAGCATATATTGATTAACTAATATATATGTAATGATTGATTTAGATGTATTTTGAAAGGCCAATTTCAAGAATTATCAACAAATTTCAAAAAATCGATGCTAAAAAAACATGACCTCAAATTATGCAACAAAGATTTAAATTAAATTACAGAATTTTACAGAATTAAAAAAAAAGATAAAAAATATTGTAATTGACATCAAACAAGTCAATATACAATATACAATATACAATATATGATTATTTTCTAAATTTTCTGATACCACCAGATCCGACTGCAATTAACAACATTAGAATCAATGCCAATATTGGGTTACCTGTTGGGTATTTTTCAAGACCCCTTTTCTCAGCATTATATGTGTAGTGAGGATGAGCAGGTTCATCCGGAGTTTCATTGAAATGAACTTCAATATCAGTTATTGAATCGTTGGCATCATATTTTCTATCACCGGAATAGGATGCAATAATATCATAGTCCCCTTTGGTTAATCCAGGTACAGTGAATATTGCCTTACCATTCTTAACTTCTTGGGTGTATGTTTTGCCGTTGACTGTAATTGTTACAGTACCTGTTGCATCTTCAGGGACATTTACAACTACAGTTGCATCTTCACCCTGATAGATATCATCAGCATCAGCAGATATAGGTGCATTGACTTTTGACACCTTGAATGAAACTGTGGTTGTGCTAGGCAAGAATTTGTCATCACCCTCATAGGTTATTTTTGCAGTGTATCTTCCGCTTGCAAGTTCAGGTATGATGATTTTAGCCTTACCGTTTTCAACAGTTCCATAATAACCGACACCATCAATGTCTACAAGTACACGACCAGTTGCATCCTTAGGCACAGTTGCAGTTATTATTTCATCTTTTCCAACGTTAATGTCTTTTCCAGTAGCTTTGACAGTTGAAGATACTTTTGAAACTGTGAACTGAGCGGTTGTATAATTATCCATGTAATAATCATCACCTGCGTATTTGACAGCTACAGTCTTATCTCCAAATGCAAGGCCAGTAACACTGAAAGTGGCAATACCATCTTTAACCTTAGCTGTGTATTCCTTACCGTTTATTTCAATTGTTACAGTTCCTGTTGCTCCTTTAGGCAAGGTTACAGTAACAACTTCGGTTTCTCCAACCTTAATATTAGAAACATCCACACTAATAGGAGTGGAGTATTTCGGAATGTCAACGCTTATTGTTGTTTTATTTGATGAATAGTCCCCATCACCTGAATATTCAACAGTGACATCGTGTTTTCCAGGAGTTGTATCGTTAAGGTTGATTACTGCAGTACCGTTAACAACTTCAACAACATATTTATTCTTTCCATCGTCGACAGTCACGTTACCGGTTGCGTCATCCGGCAAAATAACCTTAATGGTACCGTTGCCCTGATCAATCACATCCATTTGAGTGTCCTGTTTGGATACTGTAAATATTGTTGCGTTTTCTGAAGGCAAGTATTTGTTATCACCATTATATATTACCCTTACGGAGTATTCGCCTTTAGGAAGTCCGCTGATTACAAGTTCTCCATTTCCGCCACTGACAGCGACAATGTATTCCTTACCTTCCACATATACTGCACCTAATGCACCATTATTTAAATTGAATGTGAATTCATCGGAATTTATAATAACGGTTACATTTCCTGTAGCATCTGTTGGAACAATTAAATGAATGTTCGCATTTTCGCCAACATGTATATTTGAAACTGTTGGAATTACAAATGAAGGAAGTTTGGATACTTTAACTGTTGTTTTGTTTGAGCTGGAGAGATATTTATCGTCACCAAGGTATGTTAAATTAACATTATAATTGCCTTCACCAAGGTGAGGAATCTCAACTGTTCCGATACCATCAGTTATGTTCATATAATATCCTACACCATCAATATCTATTAATACTTGGCCAGTTGCATCTGTTGGGACTTTTACAGTTACTGTAATGTTTTCACCGACATTGACATCACTTATTTCAACAATCAAGTTTGAATTTACTTTGGATACTGCGAATTTATCTGATGTGAAGTTTCTGGCGTAGGCGCCGTCACCTTCATAAACTGCAAAGACTGATTTTTCACCAGCAGTCAGGTTTTCAACTTCAAACCTTGCCACACCATCATTAATTAAAGAAGTATGGTTTACTCCATCGATTTCAATAGTGATTCTGCCGGTTGCTCCTTTTGGAACTTCAACTGTTATTATTGCCTTATCTCCAACATTAATGTTATCCACATTGATTTTGATTGGAGTAGGAACATCTGAAACAGTTATTTCAGTATGAATTGTTGCATTGGTATGGTTTCCATCACCGGAGTATATCACTTCAACATCATGGACACCAGGAGTTTCATTGTCTAAAGTTATAATTGCAGTACCATTAATGACAGTAGCATTATATATATTGTCGCCAACTTTGACAGTTACATTACCAGTAGCGTTATCGCCAACAACCACAACAATAGTGCCGTTGCCATAATCTACAATGACCGGATCGACAGCAGCTTTACCTTCTTTTTTAGTGAAGTTTGAAATTGTGTAATTGCCGGCATAGTTATCATCACCGGAATATTCGACAACAATAGTATGATCACCACTGCTTATATCATCAACATAAACAACAGCATTACCATTATCATCAATCTTGGTTATATATTCCTTACCACCAACATTAACGGTTACATTACCAGTAGCATTATCAGGAACAGTGACTGTAACGACAACAGTACCGTTTGGAAGTTCTGTGATATCCATACTCATATTGGTATCATACTTAGGAGCAGTAACATTAGTAGTAATATTTGAACCAGTATGATTACCGTCACCAGAGTAAATAACCTCAACCTCATGAGTTCCTGGAGTCACATTGTCAATAGTTACAACAGCAGTACCGTTAACCACAGTAGCATTGAACTCCTTATCGCCAACCTTAATGGTCACATTACCTGTAGCATTATCACCAACAACCACAACAACAGTACCGTTACCATAGTCAATTACACTAGGTTCTGTATCTGCTTTTGCCTTTTGAACGGTCATGTTTGAAACTGTGTGGTTAGCAGAGTAGTTTTTATCTCCAAGATATTCAACTGCAATAGTATGGTCTCCATCGGATACGTTTTCAGCAGTTACAACAGCTTTTCCATTAGCATCAATCTCAGCACTATAATCTTTACCGCCAACGCTGACTGTGACATTGCCGGTAGCACCTTTAGGAACTTCAACAGTGATTATGATAGGTTCGCCTTCCTTAGCCTCACCAACAGTCACATTAATTGGAGTATCATACTTAGGAGCAGTAACATTAGTAGTAATATTTGAACCAGTATGATTACCATCACCAGAGTAAATAACCTCAACTTCATGAGTTCCAGGAGTTACATTAGTAATATTAACGATTGCAGTACCATTAACCACAGTAGCATTAAATGTTTCATTTCCAACTTTAATTGTCACATTACCTGTAGCGTTATCACCAATAACAACAACAATAGTACCGTTACCATTATCAACAATTACCGGATCAACAGTTGTTTTAGTACCTTTAGCAACAAATTCACCAACAGTATAATTGCCAGTGAAGTTATTGTCACCAGGATACTCAACAATAAATGTCTTAGCGCCACCAGTCAAGTTTTCAAGCTTAATAACAGCTTTACCATCATCAATCTTAGCAGTATAATTCATACCATCAATTCTGACAGTTACATTTCCTGTAGCGTTCTTAGGCACAGTCACAGTAACAACAGCAGTACCATTCACAATATTACCAACATCCACATCCATCACAGTATCATACTTAGGAGCAGTAATATTAGTAGTAATATTTGAACCAGTATGATTACCATCACCAGAGTAAATAACCTCAACTTCATGAGTTCCAGGAGTTACATTAGTAATATTAACGATTGCAGTACCATTAACCACAGTAGCATTAAATGTTTCATTTCCAACTTTAATTGTCACATTACCTGTAGCGTTATCACCAATAACAACAACAATAGTACCGTTACCATTATCAACAATTACAGGATCAACAACCGCTTTAGTACCTTTAGCAACAAATTCAACTACAGTGTAATTATTAACATAATTGTCATCACCAGGATACTCAACAATTAGAGTTTTAGGACCATTGGTTAAGTTTTCAAGATTGATTTTTACATTACCATTATCTATCTTACCAATATAGTTCATACCGTCAACTCTAACAGTTACATTGCCAGTAGCGTTCTTAGGCACAGTCACAGTAACAACAGCAGTACCATTCACAATTTTATCAACAGCCACAACCATAGGAGTATCATACTTAGGAGCAGTAATATTAGTAGTAATATTTGAACCAGTATGATTACCATCACCAGAGTAAATAACCTCAACTTCATGAGTTCCAGGAGTTACATTAGTAATATTAACGATTGCAGTACCATTAACAACAGTAGCATTGAATGTCTCATTAAATACTTTAATAGTCACATTACAAGTAGCATTATCACCAATAACAACAACAATAGTACCGTTACCATTATCAACAATTACAGGATCAACAACCGCTTTAGTACCTTTAGCAACAAATTCACCAACAGTGTAATTGCCAGTGAAGTTATTGTCACCAGGATACTCAACAATAAATGTCTTAGCACCACCAGTCAAGTTTTCAAGCTTAATAACAGCTTTACCATCATTATCAATCTTAGCAGTATAATTCATACCATCAATTCTAATGGTTACATCACCTGTAGCATTCTTAGGAACAGTCACAGTAACAACCGCAGTACCATTCACAATATTGTCAACAGCCACAACCATAGGAGTATCATACTTAGGAGCAGTAATATTAGCAGTTATATTTGAACCAGTATGATTACCATCACCAGAGTAAATAACCTCAACCACATGGTCTCCAGGAGTTACATTAGTAATATTAACGATTGCAGTACCATTAACAACAGTAGCATTGAATGTCTCATTACCGACTTTAATAGTCACATTACCGGTAGCATTATCACCGACAACCACAACAACAGTGCCATTACCATAATCAATTACTGTTGGAGTTACATTAGTTTTGACATTGATGTCGAACTTAGCAACACTATAATTGGCAGAGTAATTATTATCACCTGCATACTCTGCAATTACTGTTTTAGTGCCGCCAGTCAAGTTACCGACAGGAATAACTGCTTCACCCTTATTAATTGGGCCGGAATAAGTAATTCCATCAATGGTTACATTAATGTCTCCAGTAGCATTTGCAGGAACTTTAACATGGACAATGGCTGTACCATTATCAGTAATGTCAGTTACATCGATTTTAATTTCGGTATCGTGTTTTGGAACTGTTATTGTTGAATTAATTGTTACACCAGTGTAGTTTCCATCTCCGGAGTAGATTACTGTAATATTTTGAGTTCCAGGAGTTACGTTTTCAAGATTGATGATTGCACTGCCATTTGTAACATTTACAACCATACTTGTTCCGTTTTTAAATACTACAGTTACGTTTCCAGTTGCGTTTTCAGGCAATGTTACGACAACAGAAGTACCGTTTACAACTTCTGTTACAACCATCATACCACCTAATTTAGATACTGTGAAATTGACATATTCAGTAGTATCATTGTAGTTATTATCTCCATAGAATGTTACTGTAGCTTGTTTAGGACCAGCCAAGAGTTTACCAATATCATTTACAATTGTTTTTACGTCACCAGCATATGTTTTGCCATCCACTTCAATTTTTACTTTTCCGTGGAAGTCATTTAAGACAGTTATTATGAATTCTGTGTCTTCTGCGACTGTGACATTTTGAGCAACTACACTTGCAGTTAAGTTTGCTTTTGTAATCTTGAATGTAGTTGAGTTTTGAGAGATATCATAAACATTATCTCCAAGATAAGTTACATTTACAGTGTATTCACCTACATTTAATCCACTAGCATCCAATTTGATTTCACCATTTGCAGGAATCGGTAAAATTACATTAATAATATCAGTACCATTGTTAACAACCACAGTCACATATCCAGTTTGAACAGCAGGAACTTTAACAGTAATTACAGAAGCATTACCATAAGTCACATTAGTAGCAGCCACATTAACAAATGATTTTTCTAATGAAACTGTGAAATTAGTATTATTATTGGAATCTGTAAAGTTAATGTCTCCTTCATAGATTGCAACAACAGTATTGTTACCATTAATTAAGACATTAGCCCAAGTAGCATTACCGTTTACAATTTGAACTCTTTGCTCTTTACCATTTACAATAAATTTAACCCAACCAGTAGCATTAGTAGTAACAGTTGCAGTTACATTTCTTCCTTCCTGAGTTAAATTGACATCAGATTGTGCTCTTTCAATATAGAAGAGTGTTGAATTTGTTTTGGCCAGATATCTTGTATCTCCTTCATATGTAGCAACAACAGCATGGAATCCGCCAGATATGTTGTTTAAAGTCAAGTTACCTGTTCCATTAATTAATGTTACAGTGTAGTTTACGCCTTCAATTGTTAAGTTAATGTTCTTGGTAACATTTTGAGGCAATGTTACATTGAATATTGTATCCTGACCGTATGTATGTGCCTCGACTGTTAAGTTCAATATCCAGTCACCAGTCGGTTTTACATAGAAAGTAGTTTGATTAGACTTATAGTCATATTTATCGTCACCATTATAAACCACAGTTACAGGATATTCTCCAACATCCAATCCAGGAATAACCAATTCAGCTACACCATTCATGACATTAATGTTAGGATATGGAGTGTTATTTACAATAAATATTACACCATTATCAACATCCGCAGGAAGGGATGCATAAAGTGTGGCATTTTCACCATATGTTATATTGGCAATTCGCACATACAGAGTATAATCATTTCTCAAACCAACATAGAAAGTTGTTTTTGTTGAATTTCCATTGAAGTATTCATTACCTAAATATTCAACATCAATTCCCCTATAATTATTCCTTGGAAGATTATGAATTTCAAAGGTTGCAATACCATTTTCCAATTCTTCATAGTAATTTTTACCATTAATTGTGATTTTGACAAATCCTTTTGCAGTTTCATTCACTTTAACAATGATTACCTCTTTATCACCAACAACAATAGGAGTTGTTGGGGTTGCAACAATAGTTGTATTTAATTTGGAAACATAGAACGAAGTAATGTTATTGTTTGACTTATAATATTCATTTGCTTCAAGAACCACACCAGCATCATGGCGTCCTGTGGTCATATAATCAGCGACTGGAATATCAACTGTACCAGTGTAGTTTCCATCAGCACCCTTATGCATAACTACATCAACAATTTGATCTTTACCGTGAATGTTTATTCTTACGGTTCCATTGGAGTTTGTGGTAACCACTGCAACAGCGGTTTCACCATAAGTAATGTTTTGAATGACAACTTTAATCCATGAATCACGTAATATAACATCTGTTGAATTTTCACCAGTAGCATTCAAGTGAACAATATCCCCATTATATGTGGCAGTAATTGTGTATTTACCATCATGCAAACCATTTAATACGTAATTCGCAGTAGCCACATTCCATGGTCCTAAAGGACAGTTGATAGTAGTATTATACTCCTGGTCTCCTATTTTAAAGAATATTGTTTGGCCATTGATTGTGTAATTGCTTTGAACTTTAGGAGTTATTGTAGCAGTAATTTCGATGTTTCCTGTAGTAGGCTGTTTAATGCTTACATCTACATTTACAGGCATTTTAACATTCAATGTTCCTGCAGACATCTCACTCTTCTTCAGACCTGAATCATATCCACTAATCAGGAATGAACCTTGATAATATGTCCTAAGAATTATTTGGTTATATGACATGTGGAATCTATCACTAGTAATATTATTACCAGTATCCAATGATTTAACAGAAATGATTGTATTGTTATTGTCATCCGTAATATCCGCATAGAATACAAAAGTCTCATTCCAAGTTGTATTATGGGTTTCATTGTCTAAAACACTAATATATGTTTTAGTCCAAATAGTTCCATCATTAAATATTACATTGTCAAAGTTATTCTTATCAAGCCATAGGTTACCTTCGTTCCACACGGCATAATCAACTGTATTGACCATCACAGTGGAATTTTCAATTAAATATCTAATGTATTTTGTTGGAGTGTCAGAAGTAATGTTGTTTTTGATTAAAGTCACATTAGCATCTTTAGCAATTCCCATGGACTTTATTGAATAAGTGAATGCGGAATTTATGACACTAGATACGCCTGAATTGAAATAAATTGCAGTAGCATTGTCATAATATGAATGAGTGTCATTGAATGTGACATTATCTATTGTCACATTACCGTCAATATATATACCTCCACCTATTCCCCATGAAGCCCAGGTACTGTTAATTCCAGTGTTTTTAATAGTTACAGCATCAACATTGCTCAGATAAATTGATCCACCATCATAATTAGCACCAGAATCATTGAAATAGCTTCCATCAATTATTACATTTCTGGAGTTAGACCATGCCACAGCACCACCGTTTCTGAATGCTGTTTCATCGAATGTTGTAATATTGTATATTACTGAATCGTTACAGTTATCAGCAGATATTGAACCACCAGATAATTTTGCTTCATCTGTTTTGAATGTTGAATGAGCAACTCTAAGGTTATTGGAATTTTCCCAATATATAGCTCCTCCTTCACCATGATGATTACCTTGAGGGTCAATATGACCTGCAGCCACATTATATTTGAAGTTACAATTGCTAATTTTAGAATTATTGGAGTCAAATCCTGCTATAGCACCACCATTGTCCATTGCAACAGATGATGTGAAATTACAATATGTAATTGAAGCATCATTTCCGTTTACGACAATAGCTCCACCATTGGTTAATGATTCACATAATGTAAATGTGGTATTGAAAACAGAGGCATTGTGGGAATTTTCACCAAAGTATATTCCACCACCGTTTACTGAAATACAGCGATAGAATGCGGTATCCTCAATAGTAGCATTGTCACCTTGCCAGTCGATAGCTCCACCACGTCCTTCAATTGCACTTGTGACGAAATTGTCTGTGAATGTGGAATTTTGCACTACACAATTGTGACTGTCAGGGCTTACATATATAGCTCCACCACTGAAATCTGCAGTGTTGTTGGTGAAAGTGTAATTGTTAATGTGAATATTATCCACATCCAACCAAGCAAGAGCTGCACCAGAAATATATGCGTGGTTTCTGTCAAATGTATTGTTACCACCGAATCCACCGGTAGCTCCAGACTCTCTGCATAATCCTGCACCGTATTTAGCATAGTTTGATATGAATTTTGTATGAGTAAGATTCATTTCAGTCGCATTACAGTCAATAGCTCCACCATTTTCTGTTGCAGTGTTTTCTTTAAAGATTACATCTGATATTCTACTTTTACTTGAAACACCATTCAGATATACTGCTCCACCATATTCAGCGGAGTTTTTAGTGAAGTTGGAATGTATTATTTCACCAGCTTTTGCAAGCCAGTCAATAGCTCCACCATGGTTACCAGCTTGATTATCCTCAAATACAGAATAATGGACTGTATTGTTTTCACCAATACCTCCAACATACACTGCACCACCAGATCCAATTGCAGTGTTGGATTTGAATATGGATTCATTAATAATTAAAGTATCTGCTTTCAATCCGATAGCACCACCATCAGCATATGCATAGTTTGAAGTGAAATTAGAAGCTAAAATATGAGCTTGGGATGAACTGGAATCCACATAGATTGCACCACCAGTATTTGCTCCATTATTTTCAAATGAGGACATATTTACAGTTAAATTGTCTCCAACACAGTCAATTGCTCCACCATTGTGATATTCAGTCATGTTTGTTAAATGATTTCCTTTGAATGTGGAATTGAATATCACACAATTATCACTGCCGTCACTGATGTATATTGCACCTCCGCTTCTATCAGCAGTATTGTTAGTGAATGTATAATTATTAATGTGAATATTGTCCACACCTAACCATGCAAGAGCAGCACCGGAAATGCCTGCATGATTTGAAATGAATGTGTTGTTTTTACCATGACCTCCAGTAGCATTAGCTTCCCTACATAATGCAGCACCATATTCACCAGCGTAATTTGATTCGAAAAGTGTATCTGTAAGGTTCATTTGAGTAGCATTACAATTTATAGCTCCACCATTTTTAACAGCATTGTTAAATTTGAATTTAGTATTGGAAATGTTAGTATTTGCGGATTTTCCATTTAAGTAAATACCTCCACCATATTCAGCAGAGTTACTAATAAATTCAGAACCTCTAATTTCACCCTCATATGCAATCCAGTAGATACCTCCACCATAAGAAGTCGCATTATTTCCGCTGAAGATAGATTCATGTACTTTATTTTGAGTACCTACACCACCTACGTATAATGCACTACCATTGATTGCTAAGTTATCATAGAACTGACTTTGGTCAATGTGAACACCTGAAGCGTATAAATTTACAGCTCCACCACGCTCCAGAGCAACATTGGATTTGAAGATTGAATTATTGATTAGAGTACTACCTGAATCAGCACCTACATATATTCCACCACCCAGACGAGCGAAACCGCCTGTGAAGTTTGAATTTTTAATAGTTGCATTATCTGCGAAAATGGTCATAGCTCCACCAGTACCTAAAGCAGCATCAAGTTGTTCTGGAGTTTGATAATAAAATATGGTACCATCATAGTTCATATCTGCAGTTCTGGCTTTAGAAGAATCATCAGTAACTTCACTTCTGTAATACATATTGCTGTCATCCCATGCAACCCAATTAAACCTGCCTTTCCAATCTTTTGTTTTATTAGTGACATAGTTATCCTCAAAGTTACAATCAACGACAGAACAGTTATGACTGTCTATACTTACATAAATAGCTCCACCTGCAACATCAGCAGAGTTATTGATGAATGTATAATTAGTAATGTTAATTCCAACAGATCCCATCCATGCTAAAGCCGCACCAGCAACAATCGCATGGTTATTTATGAAAGTGTTGTTTTCACCAGAACCTTCTTTTGCATTTATTTCCCTACATAACGCAGCACCGAATTGTGCAACATTACCATCGAAGAGTGTGTTAGTCAGATACATTTTGGATGCATTACAGTCAATTGCACCACCATTATATTTAGCTTGGTTATTAGTGAAGTTACAACTTTCAATTCTGCTTTCATGTGATTTTCCACCGAAGTATACTCCACCACCATTATCAGCACAGTTATCAATAAATTCAGATTCAATAATATAACCTGAAGAAGCTACCCAATTAATAGCTCCACCAAGACCGTCCATAGCAGTTTTATCACTTATTGCTTTGTTTCCTTTGAAAAGAGAAGAGTATATGTAATTTGTATGGCCGTCTCCACCTACATATAATGCACCACCCTGAACAGCGGAATTATCATAGAAATTAGATTCATTTACAGTTACAGATGACGCAATTAAGTTAATAGCACCACCGTAATGAACTGCTCCATTATTGGTGAATGTTGCTCCAGTAATGTTGGTGTATCCTGTTAAAGCGCCAACATAAATTGCTCCACCATCATATGCATGGTTGTTTGTGAAATTAGAACCTATTATTGTACCATTTGCACCTTCAAAGTCAATAGCACCACCTAATCCACTAGCAGTACCAGTAACATTGTTTCCGGTGAAACTGGAATTGATTATTTTACAGTTGTCACTGTTTTGAGATACATAAATCGCACCACCCTTTTCACCAGCAGTGTTGTCAATGAAAATATAATTGGTAATAGTAATGTTGTTTACTCCCATCCATCCAAGAGCTGCACCTGCAATTCCTGCATTGTTGCTTGTGAAATTGTTGTTTCTACCGAATCCACCGGTTGCATTGGTTTCTCTACATAAAGCAGCACCATATTCACCAGCATAATTTGATTCGAAAAATGTATTAGTAAGATTCATTTCACTGGCATTACAATCAATTGCACCACCGTTAGTAACAGCAGTATTATTGAAGAAGTAAGAACCACTTATTTTAGCATTGCTTGCTGTAGAGTTGTAATAGATTGCACCACCAATAGTAGCATTGTTGTCTCTGAATTCACCATTCATTAATGTACCGTTTTGACCTGACCAGAATATTGCTCCACCCATGTCAACACCATCACCATATCTACCGCTGGAGTTACCGTTAACGAATTTGATATCGTTTAAGGTTACATTGGCGGATGTGATATTGAATATTCTGGATTGACCTAACGCATCAATTGTACGTCCTAAACCATTAATTATGATTGGTTTTGTAATATTTACACATGAATCATCACACCATATTTCAGTACCTATTGTGAAAACAATATTTCTTGGCAAATCAAGTGTTGGAATAGTGCCCTGAGGAGCAGTCGCAATAGCATTATTAATTAACTCTTGAAGGTATTTAAAGTCCCCAATTTTATTACCATGAGCAATATGGAATGTTGTGGAATTGAGTTTGTATAAATATACTGCATCTTCAAAGCTAACTGTCACATTATAATCAGTATCATTAACCAAGTCTTCAAAGTTTACCTCAAATGATTTTGAATATGTATTGAAATAATAATCATAATTGGTTTCATTAATTATTATTTGTTTATAATATTTTCCAGTTGAATTTACGGTTATGACAACCCTAATAGTTTTTTTATCACCATCTTTAGGATTGTAAACATAAACAACTGCCAATTTATCTTCAAAATTCTTAGCTGAGATGTTCAATATATAATCTTCGTTGTCCTGGAAGAGACAATCAACAATACGTTGATATGTTGAACCAGCAGATTTCATTATAACTGTAGTTCTGCCGTGCACATCAACATTACCTTCACTTGTAATTCCGTCAGATGTGAAATTAAGATAATCCCTATAAATTACAGGATTAGCACCATCAGCATCAACAATATAATATACTGCACCACCGTTGTGGGATGCAATGTTTTTAATGAATGTGTTATTTGTAAGCCATAATGAAGCACCAGTACTGCCGGAATTATATACTGCACCCCCATCAAATGCATAAGATTTCTTGAAGGTAGTATCATGAATAGTATTACTTAAACCATCTTTAACATGAACTGATCCACCTTTATAGGATGCATTGTTTCCTTCGAATTTACAGAAACCAATTTCCTGATTGGAACCTGCAAGTACAACAGCACCACCATTAACAGCAGTATTGTCTGTAAAGTTACAATATTGGATTTTACCTGCTTGGCTTGCAAGGTATATTGCACCAGCTTCCACACTTGCAACATTTGAAATGAAAGATGAATTGGCAATAACTATACCATTATTTGCACCAGCATAAATACCCGCACCATTTAACGCTTTATTGTTTGTAAAGTTGGAATACAATATTTTACCGGAAGTGGATGAGAAATACACGGTTCCATTTGCGCCGGCCACGTTTTTATCAAATATATTATTGGATATTATAACTTCCTGAGCATTCACATATATTGCAGATCCAGATGTTTTAACTTCATTATCTGTGAAATTACAGTTGTTGACTTGTGCTTTTGCATTTTCAATTCCAACAGTAGCCTTGTTGTTTGCAAGGTTACCTGTGAAGTTGGATTTGGTTAATGTTAAAGCATTGCTTCCGCTTGCAATGTATAAAGCGGAGTAATCTACCTGTGCAGTGTTATTTATAAAGTTACATGAGTCCACATTAACATTTGACACATAAACTGCACCATAATTGTTTCCTGCAGTGTTATTTATGAAGTTACAATCACTTAATGATTGAACATTTCCACTGCCGACATATGACAATGCACCGCAATCGTTAGTAGCAGCATTACCAATAAAGTTCAAGTCTTTAATTTGAGCATTGCTAACACCGTACAACTCAACCGCAGCAATATCTGATGCAGTATTGTTTACAAATGTCAGATTACCAAGAGTTAATCCAGAGTTGGATACGGATGAAATTGCACCACCAGTGGCTGCAGTATTATTTGTAAAAGTGGAATTGGCAATTTTGGCGTTATTAGATCTAATGTTTAATGCTCCACCGTTTGCAAATGTTGAACCATTAATGAAGTTTGTATTGTTGATTATAATGTCATTTGCAGTAATTGTAAATATTCTTGCCTGATTTAAACCACTAATTGTGAAATTGAACCCTTCAAATCTGATTGTTTTGTTGAAGTTCATACCTTCTATAAAGTTGATTTTACCATGATATATATTATATATGGATAAGTCATAATCAGGATTAAATGTTACATTTGTGGTCAAATTATATACATCACCAGTACAATCATCAATCTCTTTTTGCAACCAAGTATATGAACCAAGTTTTCCAACTACATTAATGATAGCTATTTTGACATTTACTTTTTTCAATCCGACATCAGATATATTTACTTCATAATAATCTTTGTTGGTTACAAGAGTAGCAATGTGCATATCATTTGCTATTTCACTTTCCAAGTTGTCATTATGATTGGTAATGAATCTCAATGAATCTGATACCACATCATTACCCTTATCATCAACAGCAGTTGCATTTAATGGGAAATAGAAATCATCATGAGTATATGTTTTATTGCCACAGACTGTTACATTGACTAATGTGAGAATGTTTCCATAGTTTACTATTAAGTTTTTCAAAGCATTATTTGAAAGTGCAATTGTACCCTTGTTATATACAAAGTAATCTCCATTTCTAGAGTTTAATTCAGTGTTGTTTACTAAAGAAGCCCTCATACTGTTTTCAATATAAATATGATCTGTACCTGTGAAATTTGAGTTATAAATAGAGTTATTCAAGTTATCAGATGACCCAGTGTAGTAATATATTGAATTACCTTTTTGATCAGCAGTATTGTCAGTGAATGTTGAGTTATATACTGCATATCCTCCAGCATCCTTGTTGAAACAGATTGCACCACCATATCCTGTAACTTTGTTGTTATCAAAGGTTATGTAAGTGAAATTTGTGCTTTTTGTATCTCCTGATTTAGATGTTGCATATAATGCTCCACCGTCTTGAGCAGTGTTGTTTGAAAGAATTATTCCATAAACATTTCCTCCAGAGCATAGCCAGTATATTGCACCACCATTGTTTGCTGAGGAATTTGTAATGTTTGAATTTGAAAATTCAACATCAACTGCATTAACGTAAAGTCCTCCACCATTGGAAGCTGTTGTGTTAAATATATCAATATTAGTTAAATTAGCATTAGCAGCACCACCAGATAAATAAATAGCACCACCACCTTTTGAAGCTTTACTGTTATCTATTGAAATATTTGCAATTGTTTGAGCATTTGAATCTAAAAGAATAGCTCCACCATTGGAACTGGCAGAAGTATTTGTGAAGTTAGATTCAGTTATATCACCATTTAAGGATTTCCAGTAAATAGCACCCCCACCATTGGAATTAGCACTACCTGTTGATTTGGTGGAATTGAATCTTGATTTGGATACTGCACCATTGTTTCCAGTCCAATATATAGCTCCACCATTAAGTGCATAGGTATTTGTGAAATTAGCATCATCGACTTTACCGTTTTCGCCAACCCAGTAGACTGCTCCACCATTAGCATTAGAATGAGTGTCTGTGAAGTTAGTGAGAGTCATTGTACCGTCAGCAGCATTCCAGTATACTGCACCACCATTTTGAGTTGAATAGGTTCCGATAAATGTAACATTATTAATTGTACCAGTTAAACCGTCCCAATATATTGCACCACCATTTTTAGCATGTGTGCCTTCAAATGCAGAGTCTTCAATTTGGCTGTTTGGAGTAGTAATATATATATAGCACCACCTTCATCACCAGCATAATCTCCATTGAAATTTGCATGGGAAATTTCAGCAAAACTTCCTCTTATCACTATAGCTCCACCATCACCGTTTGCATGGTTGGATGTGAAGTTAACATAATCCAATTTGGTTTCACCAGCATCAGTCCATATAGCTCCTCCATTAGTAGCGTAATTGTTAATGAAGTTGGAATTTGTTATGGTTGAATCTAATTTGATCCATGCTGCACCACCGTTATTTCCTGCCCTATTATCTGTGAAAGTTACATGATCCAATTCAGTTGCATCTGCATTGGAATATAATGCACCACCATTATTTTGAGCAGAACTGCCTGTGAAAGTTGTATATGAAATATTACAGTAATCAGCATCCCAATATACGGCACCACCATTAGTTCCGGATCCTACAACATGATTGTTTTTGAAAATTGCATGATCAATATTTCCTGAAGAACTATTCCAAAATATAGCCCCACCATATATATTAGCCAAGTTATTTTCAAAAGTTGCGTTAGAAATTATGAGATTATTTGCAGATGCATTCACATAAATTGCACCACCACTACCCGCAACACCATTTTTATAGGTGATATTGTTCAATACAACATCTTCGGAATTTACAAGGAAAATTCTGGATTGTTCCAAAGCATTAACAGTATGATTGTTACCGTTGATTGTTAAATTCTTTTTATTGATTACAACACCTTCTGTAATGGTATCAACACCTATAGTGTATGTGTAATTACGTGCCAAAGTGAGAACACTATTGTCCTCAGCCTTGTTTATATGATGCTGCAGCAAATCAAATTCTCCGAATTTGAAGTTGTCTTTTGCAGTGATTGCTGTGTAATATGTGTTTTCAGGATGTGATGCCTCATATGAATAAATTCCGGCATCCAATACAGAATAATCATAGCTGAACTGACCGTTTACATCAGTCATTCCGCTAACTTGTGTTTTTGTTTTACCATTATCCAGATTTAAAATAATAACTTGACCTGCCTCATTTTGTGATTTAACCGCAGCGACATCATCTGAATTTACAGTCTGACCATTATAATAGGTTACATTTTTAAATGTCAAATCACCATCTGAATAAATTGCGTTTATATAATTATCATTTCCAACAAGAGTAACTGTTAAAGTTAAATCATTATTAGACCTTAATAAAGATAATGAGTTTGCCTTATTGTTTAAAAATATGGAATTGGACACATCACCGCCATCACCATACCAGTAAATAGCACTTCCGCAAGAAGCATTGTTAAATTCAAAAGTACAATCAGAGATATTTGCACTCTCCGCATTGATATTTACAGCACCACCATTTTCAGCCAAGTTAGATTCAAAACTGCAGTTGAAAATATTGATATCATTAATATCTGTATCAATAGCACCTCCAGATAGAAGAGCTGAATTGGATTTGAATATGGAATTGGAAATATTACAGTTACTTAAGTAAGCAGAAACCGCACCACCTGAACTGAGGTGGTCATCATCATAATTTGCAGTTACAAAATTAGATGTGAAATTACATTTATCAATTTTTAATCCATCTCCCTCGAAAAAGACTGCACCACCAAAATTATATGCAGGACTATCGGAAGTATCTGAAACTATAGAATTGGATTCAAAATTACAGTCTAAAACTGTCAAATTATGATTACTGCCTTCTTTGTTAGTTACATAAGCAATTGCACCACCTAAACCATAAACATGTAGAACATTGTTGGATATGAAAGTACAATTGGAAATAATAGCATTTTTAGCATTTTGAGAAATAGCTCTATGATATACAAATGCAATTGCACCACCATCCCAATATGCCTGATTAAATTCAAAAGTAGAATTGTGAACAATTAAATTTGGTTCTGAAAAGAAAATTGCGCCACCTTCTGTAGCAGCATTTGACTTAAATGTAGAATCATAAATATGAGTGTTCGCCCCGTGAGATATAATACAACCTCCCCAAGAAAGGGATGCGGAATTATTCCTGAAAGAACAATTAGAAATAGTAGTATCATCTCCATTAATAGATATAGATCCCCCATTACCATTTGTAGCATTATTAGAAACAAAGGTACAATCTGACACAATACCACCCTTACCATGTAAAGTTACAGCAGCACAACTAGTAGCAGTATTATTGATAAAATTATTATTATATAAGTTAGCATAATCACCTACCCATTCAATAGTACTGGAATAGGTTGCAGTATTATTAATAAAGTCACATGTTGAAATATTATGATTATTACCCTTGCAGTATACTGCACTACCATAATTTGCCTTATTATATTTGAAAGTAGAATTGGATATGCTAACATCACCATTACTAATCAAATAGACTGCACCACCATATAAAGTTGCATTATTATTAGTAAATGTACAGTTATTGACAGTTACATCTGCACCAGACCAGTATATTGCACCACCATTATTCTTATCAGATAGAGTACCATCCACACCACTGGAGATACCGTTCCTGAATAATATATTATCCAATGTTACATCATCACCAGTAATGGAAAATATCCTGCACTTACCTAATGCATCAAGAAAATGACCATTACCATTGATAGTAAGATTATCATAAATATTCATTTGACCATGGTCAAGACCAATAGAATAAGTATAATCTCTATCCAAGTCTACAACATATGATTTAGTGTTAATTGCTTCATCTATCAATTCTTGAAGAATTGTGAAATTACCTTTGATTTTTGAACCTTCTATTGTATATGTTGTATTACCTTTCCTTTCATGTGTATAATAAAGATGATCTTTAAAAGTTGCAGTAACATAGTATTCCCCAACAGCCTGATTGGTTAAATACAAAGTAACCACAGTTCTTGCAGAGTGATTGACATCATCATAGTTCCATCTGCTATCTAAAGAGTTATATATATAAGTTGTTTCAGTTCCGGATTCATCTTTGATAACTAAAACTATATCTGCACTAGCCTTATCTGCATCTTTTGGAATTGATACATCAATGGCAACATCAGTATTGTTTGGTGTAGCCTTTACACCAAGATAGTTATCAATACTTCCTCCGAAGAATGTTTCAATTACAGGTTTTTGCCATCCGCTGATAACCCAATTAAGATAACCTTTATCACCATGGACAGTGTCCCTCATAGTATTTTGATCAGAGTTAAGAGCGTCCACATCAGAATATCCGACATTATTATTAAGGTCATAATAGTAGACACCTGCACCCAATTTATATGCAGTATTGTTTAAAAATTCAGACCATCTAACCTTCACAGGACAATAAGCATAAGTATTCAAATAAAATCCACCACCATATTCAGCAAAATTTGAAATAACTGTTTGATGATCTAAAAATAGATCATTATTAGCATAAGCAAATCCTGCACCTCCTAATCTTGCTGAGTTTTGAGTGAAATAATTATCAACTACATTCATTGAATTTGAATAAAAATATAATGCCCCACCTTTATCTTCAGCAGTATTGCCTATGAAATCACAATTAGTTATTGAACCTGCTGTAGCCCCCTGGTCGACTATATGAATAGCCCCACCGTCGTGAGCTTCATTGTAGAAAAATTCTGAATTTTCTATAATCATTGATGATTTCACACGCAGAGCACCACCGGTAAGGTTAGCATAATTGTTGTAAAATTTAGAATTGTAAATTTTACCACCTTCTGCTTGAATCCAATCGATAGCACCACCATGACCAGACTCTGTATAACCAGAATCAGCAATATTGTTAATAAAAATGGAATTATTTACAATACCATTACTTCCAATCCAGCCAATAGCACCACCCATCATATTGTCTCCACCCGGGAAAGAATTTCGAGCATTGGCGAAAGTAATATTGTTCAATACTACCCCACTTCCCTTAATGAAGAATATACCGGATTTACCTAAAGCATCAATTTTATGACCATTACCTTCAATTGTAATAGATTTACCCACATCAATCAGAATATATTGAGATATATCATTTTCAATATCATTATTTAAAACAATGACATCTCCAGCAGTAGCACCATCTATGGCATTTCGAAGATCCGTAAATCTTGTTCCTGAGACTTCTACATTTGCACCTAAAGTAGATTCATTTGAACTACTTACCTTTACATCATTTGTAACTGACAATTCAGCTTGATCATTACTTGAAGCTATTTTTTCATCAGTATTGTTATCTGCCGCACTTACGGCACCAATACCTATGATTAAAACTAAAAGCAATGAAATAATTATCAATTTTTTATCAAATCTTTTTTTAATCGACATGTTAACATAACCTTTTAAATCTCCAAATTAATCAAATATCTTTAATTTTTTCTCCTTTTTTTTCAAATTTATTTTCACCCTATAATTTCAGAAATCTTATTGATATGTACTCCACAGGTGTGTGTGAATATTTTTTAAATAAATCAGTTTTTGCAAAATAAGTCTAAAGAAACCTTGTTTTAAAAATCATTGAATGATTGTAAATTAATAAACAAAATTTTGCACAAACCTATAAGCCAAACCAAACATCATAACACTTATTCAAATTTTTATACCTCTGCATTTGACATGACAAAGCAATTTCCATATTAATATCAGCATTTTTAATTGGTAATGAATAAGATGTTTTGGCAATAAACAGAAATGTCATGAAATTTAACATGTTACCTCTTTATTGCTGCTGCCAAACCAATTCATTAACATAATCCAACCAAAAATGTTAATTTCACAAAATAAGCCAAAAATTATCGCTTATCTTAATATTTATTTTTTATTCTAAACATTATATAATGTTATTCAATTAAAAGTAGACAAAAATATGAAAATGATTTAAAAATAGATATAAATAATATACAGTGTCTCATATTTTATACATATAATTAAATAATATACATAATTTAATCAAATAAAATTAAATATATTCAACAATAAATAAGTTATTGGGATAAACTATAAAAAAGATTTACAAAAATTATAAAAAATTAAAATTAAAATAATCAAAATATAAACTATTTAAAAAATAAAGAAACAACTGAATAATTTTTAAAAATATTGAAAAAAGTATACAATAGATATATGCAATTTTTAGATACCATATAAAAATGTATAAAAGACCATTAGAAATATAATAATTATGTTAAATTCATATAAACATGAAAAAAAGCAAAGATAAAACAATACAGTATGAAAAAACAATTTTTATACAGTCAAATAAAAAAATAAAGAAAAATAGAATTTTTAGTAAAAATTCTATTGTAAAAATATATTAGATAAAAAAACATCTCCAGCCTGCAGAAACCGGAGAGTTCTTATACAATATATCAAATCTATTTTTTAAATCTCCTTAATTGAATGGTACAAATTGACAACAATACACATACAATCATCCAAATCGGATTACCAGTAGGATATTGATCCAAGCTCACACCACCATGAGAATATTTAGTCGAGGTAGTAGTTTTATTGTCAGTTTTATTCTCTTTTAATGGTTTGACTTTGATTAATCCTGTTGTGTTTGCTGATAGATATTTGCCGTCACCGGAGTAATAGACCTTGATTAGATGTTTGCCAACTTTAAGTCCAGGAACAATAAATACGGCTTTGCCATTTTCAATCGGTGCAGAATATCTTCTGCCTTCAATTTCAATGGTTATTGTTCCAGTTGCATCTTTAGGAACAATTACGGTAATTACTCCATCATCACCAACAGTGATTTCAGGTGCGAATACATCAATTGTTGGCTTTAACTTCAAGACATTGAATGTTGTTGAATTTTCACTTGGACGGTATAAGATTGTACCGTTATATTCAACTGTCACAAGTTTTTTGCCTGCTTTTAAACCAGAAACAACTAATGTTGCCTTTCCGTTTTCATCTATTGGAAGGATGTATTTTTTACCGTCGACAGTTACTGTTACGTTTCCGCTTACGCCTTCAGGTCCGACTTTAATGTAGATTACTGCATCTTCTCCTACATATATATCATCGGCTGTGACGACAACAGTACTGTTTTTGTCTCTTACATGGAACAGGTCACTTATGTTTACGCTTGTGTAGTTTTCATTGCCCGGATATAGGGCAAATGCAGGATAAGCGCCAACAGGCAAGTTAAGTATATTCCAGGTTGCATTACCACTGTATGAATTTTTAGATGCGGCCAATATATCAGTGGTTACGACACCGTTATCAAGAGATATCTCTACAGTTCTATTGTAGACAGTAACATATACTACTCCCGGTGCATTGACTGTAACATTCACTACTTCAATCTCACCAGCCCAAATGTCTTCTACTTCAATTGTAATTATTGGAACTATGCGTGCAACATTGAATGTGCCGGATGTTGAATTTGGAAGGTATACATTGTCTCCCCCATAGTCTACACGTGCAGTGTAGTTTCCTCCTGCAAGGTCACTTACAGGCAATATCACTTTACCGTTTTCAATAGGAAGATCTGTGAATGAATAGTTGCCAACAGTAATGTTTACAGTGCCTGTTGCGCCGTCAGGCAATGTAACTACAAGAATCTCATCATCACCATAAGTAATATCATATGTATTGATACTTATTGGAGTGTCTAGTCTATTTACTGTTACATTATCGGATGTGCAGTTATTGTTAGTCAGGTTAGTGTCATTTTCACTGGCTGCAACATATACCACATTCACGATAGTAACATTTGAAACGGCTTTTACTACCAATTTCAATGTTGCGAATTCATCTTTTGTTAGATTTCCTATATACCAAATGGAATTCTTAAGATCATAATTACCTTTGCTTGCAGTATTTTCAATTAAAGTTAAATATTCTGATAGGTTTTCTAAAACATTTACATTTGTTGCAGTGCTTGGTCCATTATTTACAACAGTAATATAATAGGTAAATTCTTCACCAATCTTAACTGCATTTACACTTACAGTCTTGTTGATTTGCAAGTCAACAATCGGCAGGGAAGTTACATTATCTGAGCTTCCGTTATTGTTGGATTTGTTTGTGTCATTTTCAGCTGATGTAACATTTACTGCATTTGAAATTTCGCCCATTTCAATAACTTTTGCAGTTATTGTTAAAATGACTGTTTCATTAACGTCCAAATTACCAACCAGTGCAATACCTGAATTGCTGTCGTAGGTAATTCCAGGGCGTGATGAAGCAAATGAAACAAATTCCAATTTTAAATCCAATTTATCAAATACATTAACACCGGTAGCATTGGAAGGACCGTTATTCCTAACAGTTATTGTGTATTCTACTAGATCAGTAACATTAACCACAGTCACATTAACAGTCTTATTAATACCCAAATCAACAACAGCTAAAGCAGTAATGTTTTCAGAGTCACCATGATTGTTAGATACATTAGTGTCGTTTTCTCTGCTTGTTGCATTGACTGTGTTTGGAATTTCACCCATTGCAACAACACGAGCAACAATATTTAACACTACTGTTTCACCAGCATTTAAATTGCCGATTATTGCTTTTCCTGTTGAATCATTATAGATAATACCCGGACGTGAGGAATCAAATGAAACAAATTTCAATTTGGAATCCAATTTATCTACAATGCCCACATCACTAGCATTTGAAGGACCGTTATTTTTAACTATAATAGCAAACTCAACAAGATCACTTACATTGACTAATGTCATATTAACGGTTTTATTAACCATTATGTCAACGATTGGAAGAGCAGTAACGTTTTCGGAAGTGTAATTATTGTTGGATTTGTTTGTATCGTTTTCATTAGCAGTTACGCTTACAACATTTTCAATGGTTCCATTAGCAATCACCTGAACTGTTAAAACCAAACTTACAGGAACATTGACCTCCAATTCAGGAATATTCCAGACATTAGTTAAATTGTCATAAGTACCAATCCAAGTTCTATAGTCAACAAATTTAAGTAAATGACTTAAATGTTCAGTTACATTAACACCAGTAGCCTTAGACGGACCAGCATTAACAACATTAATTGTATACTCAATATAATCATTCACATTAGCATTTAAAACATTTACAGTCTTGTTAATTCTCAAATCAACGACCGGCAAGGAAGTAATATTAGTAATGTTAGCCTTATCATTTGACTTGTTAGTGTCATTCTCATAACCGGTTACATTAACAGCATTTGTAATATTGCCTGCTGAAATTACTTCAACAACAATAATCAATGTTACACTGGACTGATTAGTCAAATTACCAATAACCCAAGTAGCACCATCATAACTACCAGCAGATGGCTTATTGGATACCAACCTAAGATTGGAATTTAAAACTTCACTTACAAATACGCCAGTTGCATCGCATGGACCATTATTTGTAACAATAATTGTGAATTCGATTAAATCAGACACATTGACAACACCGGTTGTAACATTAACCAATTTAGTTATTTCTAAATCGACAACAGGTAACGCAGTGACATCATCGGATTTTCCTTTATTGTTAGATTCATTAGTGTCATTTTCGGTTGATGTAACATTAACTGTGTTTGGAATTACACCACTAGCTGTGACCTTTGCAACAATATATAACACAACAGTCTCATTAACATTTAAGTTACCTATAGCAGCAATGCCTGATTTGCTATCATAAGTAATGCCCATACGTGAGGAGTCAAATGAATCAAATTCCAAGTTGGAATTCAATTTATCATTTACATTAACTCCAGTAGCATTTGAAGGACCATTATTGCGAACGGTTATAGTGTATTTGACCAAGTCAGTTACATTGACAACAGTCACATTGACTGTTTTATTTACTTTCAAATCAACAACCGGCAAAGCAGTAACGTTTTCGGAACTGTAATTATTGTTGGATTTGTTTGTATCGTTTTCATTAGCAGTTACGCTTACAACATTTTCAATGGTTCCATTAGCAATCACCTGAACTGTTAAAACCAAACTTACAGGAACATTGACCTCCAATTCAGGAATATTCCAGACATTAGTTAAATTGTCATAAGTACCAATCCAAGTTCTATAGTCAACAAATTTAAGTAAATGACTTAAATGTTCAGTTACATTAACACCAGTAGCCTTAGACGGACCAGCATTAACAACATTAATTGTATACTCAATATAATCATTCACATTAGCTTTTAAAACATTTACAGTCTTGTTAATTCTCAAATCAATAACAGGCAAGGATGTGATATTAGTAATGTTAGCCTCATTATTTGACTTGTTAGTGTCATTCTCATAACTGGTTACATTAACAGTATTAGTAATATTACCTGCTGAAATTACTTCAGCAACAATAATCAATGTTGCACTGGACTGATTAGTCAAATTACCAATATTCCAAGTAGTACCATCATAACTACCAACAGATGGATTCTTAGATACCAATCTAAGATTGGAATTTAAAATTTCACTTACGAATACACCTGTTGCATCGCATGGACCATTATTTGTAACAATAATTGTGAATTCGATTAGATCAGACACATTGACTACAGATGAAACGTTGACAACCTTAGTAATTTCCAAATCAACAATGTTTAAAGCAGTAATATTAGTAATATTAGCCACATTATTTGAAGTATTAGTATCATTTTCAATACCTTTAACCACAACAACATTAGAAATATTACCTTCAGAGACAACAAGAGCCTCAATTACCAAAACAACACTAGACTGATTAGTCAAATTACCAATAACCCAACTAGAACCATCATAACTACCAACATCAGTCGAATTAGAAACCAATTTAAGATGTGAATCTAAAACCTCGCTCACATACACACCAGTAGCATCACAAGGACCATTATTCCTAACAACAACAGTAAACCTAATCAAATCACCCACAACAGCAGATGAAACATTGACCATTTTACTGATTTCCAAATCAGCATTGTTGATTGCAGTAATATTGTCAATGCTAGCGTTGTTATTGGTATCGTTTGTTTCATTTTGATATCCGTGAACAACGACATCATTGGAAATGTTTCCAGGATAAACCACTTGTGCAATAATTGTTAAAGTTGCATTGGTGCCGTTTGCCAGTTTAGGAATATTCCAAGTGTATCCATCCCATTCACCAACGCTAGTGATATTATTAACCAATTTAAGCTTATCGCTTAATGATTCAGTTACATATATACCAGTAGCATCACAAGGACCGTCATTGTAAACTGTGACCACAAATTTGATAAAATCAGTCACTCCGATTTCACCTGTGACATTAACCTCTTTAGTGATTCTTAAATCGGTAACAGGCAATGCAGCAATAATGACTTCATCCCTGTTGTTATATGGATTAGTGTCTTTTTCTGTACTGTTTACAGTTACTACATTTGGAATGACAGTTCCATTTCTTATCACTAATGCAACGATAGTTAAGTTTGCTCTGGCACCAGCTGCCAAATTGCCGATGCGCCATAAGCCTTCAGTATTAGAATAATTACCAAAATCAGTATTGTGTCCCATATAGGCAAGATAAGGACTTAAAACTTCATTTACTTCCACATTGGTAGCATTTGAAGGACCGTCATTGTAAACAGTGATTGTGTATTTGATTACATCATATACTTCAACGAATCCGGAAGTTACATTTACATCTTTCATGATTTGCAAGTCAACAGCAGGCAATGCTTCAATTTCAGGAATGCTTGCATTGTTATTGGACTTGTTAGTATCGTTTTCTGTACTGGTTACATTAACAGCGTTTGTAATGTTTCCAACAGATACCACTTCAGTTACAATAATCAATTGACGCCAGTCATATTTGTTTAAGGTACCTATATGCCATACGCCTCTAGTTACATCATAATAACTGTCCCATGTAATGTATTCAATCATTTTAAGATGTGAACTTAATACTTCAGTTACATTAACATCAGTAGCGTCACATGGGCCGTTGTTTCTGACTGTAATTGTGAATACGACTGAATCTCCCACATAAGTGACATTAGCTACATTAACCTCTTTGGTAATGTCCAAATCAACTATAGGCAATGCAGTAATGTTTGGAAGTGTCTCATTTTTATTGGATTTGTTGGTATCCTCATCATAACCGAATACTTCAACATAATTTGTGAAATTACCAGCTTCAATGACGCGAGCAGTAATGTTCAATGTAGCAGTAGCACCGGCATTTAAATAGCCAATATACCATGTATAGCCATCATATGTACCGGAAGTTGCAACATAAGTATATTCACCAAGATGGGAATCTAAAGCTTCAAGGACATAAACACCGCTGGCATTACAAGGACCATTATTATATACAGTAATAGTGAATTTAACTAAATCGCTTACATTTACAATGCCTGTAACGTTAGAAGTCTTGTTTATGCCTAAATCCACTCTTGTAGTGGCAGTAATAGGAGTGATATTGTCATAATTATTGGTCTTATTAATATCAGTATCATTACTGGTTACATATACCTCATTTTCGATTACACCGGAATAGACAATTTTAGCAACGATTGTTAAAGTAGCATTTTCTCCAACAGCCATATCGCCGATAACCCAAGTATAATTATCATATCCGAAACTTGCATACTTAGTTGCATTCCATTTAACCAATCTTAAAGCAGGATCTAAAATTTCCCTAACAAATACATTAGTCGCATTGCAAGGACCGTCATTGAATACAGTAACAGTGAATTTGATTACATCAGTTACATCAAGATCAGTACTGGAAACGTTGACTGTTTTATTGATTCTTAAATCCACAATAGGTTTTGCAGTAATATTTGGAATGCTTGCATTGTTATTGGACTTGTTGGTATCGTTTTCTGTACTGGTTACATTAACAACGTTTGTAATGTTTCCAACAGAAGTCACATTAACCAGGATAGTTAAATAAGCTACTTGTCCTTTAGCCAAATTACCAATATCCCAAACAGAACCATCATATTTACCGACAGTTGTCTCATTTTTGATTAAGTTAATATGATGACTTAAAACTTCAGTTACATTTACACCAGTAGCATCACAAGGACCGTTGTTTCTGACTGTAATGGTAAACCTTATTGTATCGCCGTAGAAAACGGTATTATTTGTAACGTTGACTTCTTTGGTAATTTCCAAATCAACGATAGGTAATGCAGTAATGTTTGGAATAGTATCATTGTTGTTGGATTCATTATTATCAATATCATTTCCTTTAATTACAACATAATTTGTGAAATTGCCCGCTTTAATAACACGAGCAGTAATGTTCAATGTAGCATTAGTACCCGCATTTAAAAAGCCGATATCCCATTTATGACCGTCATATGTACCGGAAGTTGCAACATAAGTATAATCTCCAAGATGAGAGTCTAACTCTTCAAGGACATATACGCCAGTAGCATTAAATTTACCAATATTTTGAGCAATAATAGTGAATTTAACAAGGTCAGTTACATTAACAAAACCAATTGTAACATTAACAGTCTTGTTAATAGCCAAATCTACATGAGCAGTTGCATTAAGAGGAGTAATATTGTCCTTATTGTTTGTAAGGTTGGTATCAGTTCCATTACCAGTTACATTAACAACATTCTCAATAATACCAGAGTAGGCAATTCTTGCAACAATTGTCAAAGTAGCAGTGGATCCGTTTGCCAAATCACCAATGTACCATACATTGCCATCCCATTTACCAACACTAGTAACATTAGTTTCTAAACTAAGTTTATCGCTTAAGGTCTCATAAACGTATACATCAGTAGCATTGCAAGGACCGGCATTGTAGACAGTAATATTGAACATGATTGTCTCATTTACACCCACATCAACTGTGGTAACGTTTACAGTCTTGTTAATTTGAAGGTCAAACAGAAGTACTGCTGTAATATTGGAAATTTCAGCCTTATTATTAGATAAATTAGTATCTTTTTCTGTAGCATTAACAATAACAACGTTAGAAATGATTCCATCACTTACCACTTTAGCAGTTATATTCAAAACAGCTGTGGATTTGTTAGTTAAATCACCAATATGCCAAATACCTTCAGTTACATTATAATAACCATTTACTGTTTCATTTTTAATCAATTTAAGATGAGAACTTAACACTTCACTGACATTAACGTTAGTAGCATTGCAAGGACCTGCATTATATACAGTAATAGTGTATTTGATTTCATCAAGCACATAAATTACATCGGAAGTGACATTTACTCCTTTGGTAATTTGCAAGTCAACAATAGATATTGCAGTAATATTAGGGATTGTATCATTGTTATTTGTCTTGTTAGTATCGTTTTCTCTACTAGTTACGTTAACTGAATTGGAAATGGTTCCAACTGAAATTACTTGAGCAGTAATATTTAAAACAGCTACTGATTGATTGTTTAAATCACCAATATACCAGATACCATCAGCTAAACTATAATAACCGTTTTCTGTTTCGTTTTTGATTAATTTAAGATGAGGGTTTAAAACCTCAGTTACATTTACATCATGTGCATCACAAGGACCGTTATTTCTAACAGCAATTGTAAATTTAATAATATCTCCGAATTCAACAATATTGGTTGTTACATTAACTTCTTTGGAAATTTCCAAATCAACGACAGATATTGCAGTGATATTTGGAAGTGTATAATTATTGTTGGATTTATTAGTATCATTACCATAAGCAAATATTTGAACGTAATTTGAGAAATTACCTGCTTTGATAACACGAGCAGTAATATTTAATGTAGCAGTAGCACCTGCATTTAAATTACCAATATTCCATGTATTACCCTCATAAGTAGTACCGGGAGTTGCAACATAAGAATACAACTCAAGATGAGGGTCTAAAGCTTCAAGCACATAAACACCACTAGCACTGTTAAGACCATCATTATAAGCAGTAACGGTAAATTCAACCAAATCGCCGACATTAACAACACCAGTTGTAACATTGACTGTTTTACTTATACCTGCATCTATATGAGCATCTACATGAATAGGAGTGATATTATCTTTATTATTGGAAAGATTAGAATCGAATTCATTACCAGTTACGTTAACCTCATTTTCGATAATACCTGTGTATGCAGGTTTTGCAATTATTGTTAAAGTAGCGTTAGATCCACTAGTTAAATTACCAATGAACCAAGTGTAACCGTCATATGTGCCATGAGTAGTAGTATTACTAATATGCATAAGAATATTGCTTAAAGGCTCAGCAACATAGACACCAGTAGCATTACAAGGACCTGCATTATAAACAGTGATATTAAACATGATTTGATCATTTATATCGATTTCATATGGTGCAGTAACATTTACAGTTTTAGTAATTTGCAAGTCAACAACATATACTGCTGTAATGCCATCAGTTTGATCTCTGTTATTATATGGATTAGTATCATTTTCTGTGCTGTTTACAACAACGACATTTGAAAATACCCCATTATGTACTACTTGAGCTGTAATATTTAAAACAGCAGTAGATTGATTGTTTAAATTGCCAATATACCAAATACCTTTAGTTATATCATAATAACCGTTTTCAGTTTCATTTTTGACTAATCTAAGTTGACTAGGTAAAATTTCACTAACTTCAACATTAGTAGCATTACACGGACCTGCATTGAATACTGTAATTGTATATTTAATATAATCAGTTACATTAATGACACTGCCTGTGAAATTGGATATCTTAGTAATCTGCAAGTCAACAATAGGCAATGCAGTAATATTAGGAATGCTTGCATTGTTATTTGACTTGTTAGTATCGTTTTCTGTACTTGTTACATTAACAACATTGGAAATTATGCCCGGTGAAATTACTTGAGCCCTAATGACCAAATAACACCAATCATTTTTAGCCAAATCACCTATGTACCAAATACCTTTATTTACATCATAATGACCAATCCATGCATCATTACTAATCATTTTAAGATGAGGACTTAAAACTTCAGTAACATTAACGTTTGTAGCATCACACGGCCCCTTATTCCTTACAATAATCTCAAATACAATTTCCTCAGTGACATTTACAAATCTTGTTGCTCCCCAGACTCTTTTAGTAATTTCCAAATCAACTATGTCAATAGCTGTAAGGTTTTCAATACTGTCATTGTTATTTGACCTGTTAGTATCGTTATCATTACCGACAATTGCAACGGCATTGGAAATAGTTCCGGCTGAAATTACCTCAGCAATGATTGTTAAGTTATGAACTTCACCTTCGTTTAAATTACCGATAATCCATGTTGAACCGTCATATTCACCGATTGTTGTCTTATTTGAAATCATTTTAAGATGAGGACTTAAACTTTCACCGACATATACACCGGTTGCATTGCACGGACCGTTATTTGTAACGGTGATTGTAAACTCAATCAAGTTAGTTACATTAACAACACCAGTAACGTTAACCTTTTTAGTAATCATTAAATCAACGTTAGCTATTGCAGTCATGTTTTTGATTTCAGCATCATTGTTTTTGTAGTTAGTTTCGTTTTCAAATCCTGAAACATGAACCTTATTGGAAATAACTCCAGAATAGATTACTTTAGCAACAATGGTTAAAGTTGCACTGGAACCGTTAGCCAAATTACCAATATTCCATGTACCAGCTTCATATTTGCCGCTAGTTGTAGTATTGGAAAGTACTTCCAAATGAGGATCAATCAATTCCTCTACAATTACACCTGTGGCATTGCAAGGGCCGTTATTGTGAACTACAATATCAAATTGGATTACATCAAGCACATTGATAACGTCTTTTGTAACATCAACCGCTTTAGTTATACTTAAATCAACTATTGGAAGAGCTGTGAATTTGTGTGCTGAATCGATATTATTGGTTTCATTGATGTCTTTTCCTAAACCGGTTACCCATACAGTATTGGTTATAGGACCCATATGGATTACTTCAGCAGTGATTGTCAATGTTTCAAAGTCATTTGCATCAAGCTCACCAATATACCAGTATCCACCAGTTAAATTATATTCCCCAGTTGTTGCTTTAGCTTTCTGCATTTTAAGATATGGACTTAACCTTTCTGTTACGTTTACGCCATAAGCCTTACTTGGACCGTGATTTCTTACGGTTATTGTGTATGTTATTACATCTGTAACATTTACATAATCCGCTGTTACATCAACGGTTTTAGTAATTTCCAAGTCATTATATGGAAGCACTTCAAATAAAACCCAGTCAGTATCGCCAGTATGGTTAATGTCTCCCGCATATGAAGCGGTTGCATTATATTTTCCGATAGGCAGATCAGTGATATTATATTTATATCCTGTACCATTCAGCACATCAACTGTAAATGTAGTGTGTGCTGTATCGTTGAAGGTTACTGTAACTGTTCCATTTAAGTTACCCCATGCACCATCTGTCAATTCAATGAGAACTGTCTGGTTTTGAGAGTAATATATTGGAGTGTATACATATATGTTGACAAGACTGCTGTTGGACAATGTATCCCTTAGATAGGTGTAATATCTGTCGCTTTTGTGAACATAAGCGAAATAGTAGGTTTTTCCGTCTTCAGCATCGAAAATGTATTTGACTTTACCGTTTTTATCGGTTGTCAGAGGCACTGTAGTCAGTTGCTCCCCTCTTTCATTATACATTTCAATAGTGACATTTATATTCACTTCCCTGTCGCTTTGAGGAGGAATGCCGTTCATTACAGATTTTCCATCCTCTCCCCAATATGTTACATTAGTACATGTAAGGGCAGTAGCAGTATTTTCCTGCCAGATTGCATTTAATAAATTATCAAATCCTATAAATATGGCACTGGTGTAATTTTTGCCGTCTGCATCAACACCTACAGCCTTTTCTATAAATTTATTGGAATTTGCCTGGTTGTCAAGAAGAACATCATTTTCCAAAGTGAATCTATAAAATCTTGTGGCATATATCGCTGAACCCTGGAATGCAGTGTTGTTGATTAAATCAGAGTCCTTTATAGAGCTTGATCCAGCTTTATTGGTGTAATTATGATAGATTGCACCACCTTTCCTCTCAGCAGTGTTGAATTTGAAAGTGGAATTTGTAATTTGGAGATGAACATCCTGAGTAAATATTGCTCCACCATTTTTAGCACTGTTATGAATGAAAGATGAATCAGACACCAAAACATCCTGACCAATAGCATATACAGCTCCCCCACTCACATTAGCTACGTTTTCAGTAAATGAAGTGCCATATACCATTCCAGCTACTTTATTGAAGTATAAACCAGCACCCAAATCAGCATTGTTTTCATCAAATGTGGAATTATAAACCCAAACTGTCTTGGTTGAAGCGGAATTACTTTCAAAGAAAATAGCTCCCCCGTAAGAAGTTCCATTATCGCTTGAAGCACGTGACCCTACAACAGTAACATTATTCAATGTTTTAGCATTTCTCAGATAGATTGCACCACCTTGAACATCACCATTATCTTTATGAACGCTTGCGCCGTTTATATATACATTATTTAACTCACCAATGGCAGTTGAATATATTGCACCACCATCAGCACTGTTTGGTGAACCTGTCACTTCTGTTTTTGAATAGGTAATTGAAACATTTTCAATTTTAGGTGAACCGCCTTTCCAATAGATTGCACCACCATTACCTGATGCAAATGTGTTTGAAATGCTTGCATTGATTAATTGACCGTTCATTGAATCCCAAAAGATTGCTCCTCCAGCACCATTCATTTTAACATTGCTGGAAGTTGAATTGTCAATGACGATATTGGTCGCTACAACACCGTTTGCACCAACATACAATGCTCCACCATAATTGGTTTTTGTACAATTTTCATCATTGTTTGCAGAAGATTGGAAAATCTTAATGTCATTTAAGGTAGCATACCAACCAGATATATGGATAGCACCACCGTTAGAGGATTTTAAACCGTTAATGGAATTTGATGAGGCATTGAATATGGTAACGTTATCAAGTTTACCGTTTGTACCTTTCCAGTATATTGCACCACCATCATCATTTTGTGTTGATACATCCTGAATTGAAACATTGATTAAGGAACAGTCTTTTCCGAGTATTGCAATTGCACCACCAGGTCCTTTGACTATTGTGGAATTCAAAATTGCACAATTTGAAATGGTAATATTTGAATCACCCTTTACACCAAGAAGAATTGCTCCACCACCTTCACCGTAGCCAGCATCGAAGTCTTCCACATGAGAATTGAAAATATAACAATGGTCGATTACACAGTTATTTGCAGGACCTTCCTTCATCAATAGGGTTCCCCCACCAGATCTAGCCTTATTTCCGTCAAATGTATTGTTAAATATATAGGAATTGGCCATTTGATTTGCAATAGCACCACCATATTTGCCTGCAGTGTTATTGTAGAATTGGCAGTATATTATGGTCAGGTTTACACTATTACCTCCTTGGTCACCAGTATAGAGGGCTCCACCGTCAGAACTAGCAGTGTTATTGATGAACAGACAGTTTTCTATTACACTATCCAATGCCTGATACCAGTCAATAGCCCCACCATGTTTTGCTGCAGCAGTGTTGTTAATGAATATACAATCTTTAATTAAACCTCCAGATGCAATAGGAATACCTTGTGTCCAGTAAATAGCACCCCCACCTCTAGAAGCACCATTAGCCACATTGTTAGTAAATGTTGATCCTATAATTGAATCATTTCCGTGTCCACCAAGCCAGTTGATAGCACCACCTTCTGTTATTGCCTCGTTGTGATCAAACCAGGAGTAGTATACGGATACGTTTGCACCACCTATGTCCAAAGCACCACCTGTGGATGATGTTACATGGTTATATGTGAAATTACAATTTGATAGGATTGTATCATCACCGAAAACCTTAATTGCACCCGCACTTTTAGCAACATTGTGGTCTAAGTTACAGTAGGTGATTGTAGTATTTACACCACGAATATATATTGCTCCACCTTCATTGGCTTTTGATTGGGTGAAATTGGAATATGCAACTGTAGTTCCCTTATCATCTATATAGATTGCACCCCCATTATTGCCATTACCAACAGTACAGTTATAAAATGAAGAAGACAGTATGTCAGTTTGCTCACCATCTACAAATATTGCTCCACCATTCCCTACAGAAGAAATATTGTCAAAGCTGGAACTCCTTACTGTTGCTTCATCACCTTTGACATAAATGGAACCACCAGATACTCTTGATGAACCATTGATAAATGCAGAAGTGTCAATAACAGCATTTCCACCTTCGATGTAAATTTCTCCACCATTATTAGCACTGCCCCTTACAAACTCAGAACCGTCAATGATTGTTCTTTCACCCATGATGAATATTGATCCCCCACGGGCTGCACTTGGAACAGTATTATGAGTGAAGTTGGATGATGAAATATGAGTATCAGGACCATTAATATAAATAGCTCCACCACCATTGGCTGCAGCAGTGCCTGTAACTGTACATTCGTCAAAATTACTTTCAGTTATCGCAATACTACCTTCAGCAACATAAATACCCCCACCATTTAGAGAAGCGATACATTCACTAATGTTGGAGCGGGTTACTAATGCACCCCAAGAGGTTAAATAAATGGCACCACCGTTTTTAGCAGTGCTTGAGTTGAATGTGGAATCTTCAATTCTTGCGCGATTACCAAATGCATAAATAGCTCCTCCACCTTCAAATGCTTTACAGCCATTAAAGTTAGACTCGTCAATAACTGCATTCTCTCCTTGAATATAGATTGCACCACCTAAAGCATGATTATTCCTGTTTAAAGCTTCAGCAGAAGTGAATTTGGATTTTTCGATTGTAGTATTTTCACCTGAAATGAATATGGCTCCACCATTGTAATTTTTAACAACTGTTTGATTGAAATTACATTCAGAAATATTGGCATTGGCTCCAGATACATAAATTGTTCCACCATAGTTAGTAGCAACACTATTTGTGAAATTAGATTTTGATATGACTGTATTAACACCTTCCACAAAGATTGCTCCACCCTCATAAGCATCACTTCCTTTAAAATTGGAATTGCCGATGAAAGCATCTGTACCACTTACATGAATAACGCCACCGAAGTGTGAGTCACAATCATCAAAATTACAATCTGAGATATTGGTATTAGCACCCTGAACATCAATTGCTCCACCACGGGCATATTGGTCTCCTAAAGCATTACATTTAGTGAAATTTGAATTTAAAATAGTTGTGTTTTCACCATTTACAAATACTGCACCACCATTAAATTTGGTAGTTTTTGACTGGTCAAATGTGTTGTTGACAATTTTTGTATTTGATCCCCATATGGACAAAGCACCACCATAATTGACAGCAGTACCGTATGAGAATTCGGAATTTGAAACAACTGTTCCTGCACCGTCTACATGAATAGCACCACCAGAACCACCAGGAATGCCCACAGCATCATTATGACTAAATACAGAATTATCTACAGCAGTATCGTCACCTGCAATATAAATTGCACCACCGATAAGACCATGAGTATTGGTGAATGATGAATCTGAAATATGAGCACTATTTCCTTCTACAAAGATTGCTCCTCCACGATGTTTAGTAGGATCTAAGTTATTGACACTACAATCGTCAAATGTACAGTTTGAAACAGCAGTATTATTACCTATAATATACATTGCACCACCACTGCTGTCAGCAGAGGTACAGTCACTAAATTCGGAATTTAAAACTTTAACGTCATTACCTGTAATGAATAAAGCTCCACCATCAACTACAGCAGAACTTTGAGTAAAATTTGATTTATCTATTGTTACGTTGGAACCTGTTAAACATATGGTTCCTCCTTTGGAATTGGAAGGTTCTGGGTCTCTTCCTTTATTGTCACTTATTCCTTTATTGTTTGTACAGGAGATATTGTAAATATATCCGTTATCTCCTTTCCAGTATACCGCACCACCATCGTCACCAGCAGTGTTATTTGCAAATGTAGAATTAGTTAAAATACCATTATCCCCTGCGACATATAACACAGCACCATCCAAATTAGCGCCATTTCCTGTGAATGTGGCATGATTAATAGTTACGTCATGACCTTCAACATAAATAGCACCACCAGACAAGTTAGCATTACAATCAATAAAGTCACAATCAAGGATTTTTGTATTATTACCAATAATGTACAAAGCACCGCCGTTTTCATCATGAGAAGTACAGTTGTCAAATACACAATTAATTACACTATCACCATTTCCTGTGATGAATAAAGCACCACCGTCAAATCCGGCATAACTGTCACTAAAGTTAGAATCTTTTATAGTTACGTTTGAACCTGTAAGACAGATTGTTCCACCTTTAGAGCTGGAACGAGTACCTTCCCTAGGGTCAATTCCACTAATACCCCTGTTTGCAATACAAGAGACATTAGCTATCAAACCATTATTTCCTTGCCAGTATATTGCAGAACCATCATCTCTTGCAATATTACCAGTAAAATTAGAGTTAGCCAGATTACAATTATCTGCGGCAACATACACTCCAGCACCATCGTTGCTGGCATTGTTACCTGTAAAAGTTGAGCTTTCAATAGTGGTCTTATTTGAAAGAAGATATACTGCACCACCATTTAAAGCATTATTATTATTAAAAATTGAACTTGTTATTTTTGAAATCCTATCGGAGCCGCCTGCTTGAATATAAACAGCACCACCACAATTGGAAGCGTTGTTATTTATAAAGCTACAGTTAATAATTTCCACATAAGAACCCTGATGAACATTAACAGCACTACCATTCACGCCATTTCCATTAGTAAAGATAATATTTTTTAAAACAACATGAGAATTATTCTTAATATCAAAAATAGAAACTTTACCATCTGCATCTATGGTATGGCCATCCCCATCAATGACAATATTTCTGGAAATTTCAATTACATTGCCTGTACCGGAATATATAAAATCCTTTCCCAATGTCAGAGTTTGATTTTCGGGATTGGTTTGAATATCTGTATCAAGATCTGAAAAGGTTCCTGATGGTTCTTGCAGAATCCCCTCATTGTTGCTTGCAATATCGATGATGTTTTGGTCATTAGCAACAGCCAGAGTAATATTGTTAATATTTTCATTTGCTGATGCTACAGATAGAACAGAAAACAACACGACAAACAAACAAAAAATAACAATTATCTGTCTCGCACTCATTTAATTACTACCTCGTTTTTCAACAATATATTAAATAAGATGCGGCTAATAGATATTTAAGTAACTTTACATATATA
>R27__coassemble_87_pt1 | contig 80797 bp, 93 predicted proteins | sample R27__metabat2_low_PE_024 | metagenome-assembled genome bin R27
GTTGAGTCCGCTGCTTCCAATTGTTCGCTTGCATTATTTTAATTGTTAGTAGACTAATATTGATTTTTCGATTAATATGTAGTCTAATAATGATTTGGTTAGGTGTTAACAGTTTGGGTGAAAGTCGCACATTATTATAATTTATTTTTCATACTCATATGTAATAGTAAGTATTGCGGTCATAGCATGGGGGTTATACCTGGTCTCGTTTCGATCCCAGTAGTGAAGTCCTTTTGTGTTTTGTTTGTGTACTATGGTTTTCTATGGGAATTTCATTTCGCTGCAAGCTTTCTATTACTATAATTTATCTATTTCTTTTTGACTGTTTTTTTATGTTACTTATCTTTTTACTTAATACCGTTATTGCATAATTTTAGGTGATTTTTTTGAATATCAATATATTAGATACTACTTTACGAGATGGAGAACAAACACCTGGGGTTTCTTTAACTTCTCAAGAAAAATTTAGAATTGCCACTAAACTTGATGAAATTGGAGTTAATTTTATTGAAGCAGGTTCTGCAATTACTTCTGAAGGTGAAAGAGAATCCATTAAAGAAATTTCAGCACAAGGTTTCAATGCTGAAATTTTAAGTTTTTCAAGACCATTAAATGTTGATATAGATTATTGTTTAGACTGTGATGTTGATGCGGTAAATCTTGTTGTTCCCACTTCTGACTTGCATATTTCAGATAAGTTAAAAATTTCAAAGGATGAACTTTTGGATTTGTCCAACAATGCTGTTGATTACTGCAAGGACCATGGTTTGATTGTTGAATTGTCTGCTGAAGATGCTTCCAGAAGTGATGTTGATTTCTTAAAAAATATATATGTTAATGCTATAGATCATGGTGCAGATAGGATCTGTGTTTGTGATACTGTAGGTATTTTAACACCAGATACTTCTTATGATTTGTTTTCTAAATTAAACGATATCAAAGTTCCTATTTCATGTCATTGTCATAATGATTTTGGCCTTGCTGTTGCTAATACTTTATCTGCAATCAAGGGTGGAGCATCTGAAATTCACACAACCATTAATGGTATAGGTGAGAGAGCTGGAAATACTTCCTTTGAAGAATGTGTTGTAAGTATTGACAGATTGCTTCCTGATTTTTCAACAGGCATTAAAATCAATCAGATTTATGATGTATCTAAATTAGTTGCCAGATTGACTGGTGTCTACATTCAACCTAACAAAGCGATTGTTGGTGAAAATGCATTTGCTCATGAATCCGGAATACATTCTGACGGCATCATTAAAAATTCCGCTACTTATGAACCTATGACTCCAGAACTTGTTGGAAGAACTCGTAAGTTTATTATTGGTAAACATATGGGGACTCATGGTTTGAATTCCAGATTAAAGGAAATAGGTTTGGAAGTAAATGAAAGTCAGCTTAAACAGATATGTGATGATATTAAAGATTTGGCGGATATGGGGAAAACCGTCACTGATGTGGATTTGCAGGTAATAGCTGACAATGTTTTGGAAATTAATCATGAAGACCGCATTAAGCTTGATGAGATTACTATCGTTTCAGGAAATAAGGTAATGCCTACTGCATCTGTTAAACTTATTGTAGATGGCGAGGAAATTTTAAATGCAGGTGTTGGTATTGGTCCTGTTGATGCTGCAATCAATGCAATCAAATCTTTAGGCATGTTCAAGGATATAGAGCTTATTGAGTATCACGTAGATTCTATCACTGGGGGTACAGATGCATTTATTGATGTAATTATCAAACTGCAAAAAGAGGATAATGTAGTGTCTGCTCGCGGTACTGAGGCGGATATTATTAATGCCAGTGTTAAGGCTTATATTGCCGGTGTAAATAGGTTGCTTAGGGATTAGTGGTCACATGATTAGGGATAATATAAAAATTTTAGGTTTTAATGCAAATATTGCTTCTGTTGGTGAAACTCTTTCGCAAATTGATGATATTAAAAAAGATGGTGAAATTATTCAACTTTTAAATGCTGATGCAATTGCTGGTAAAAATCACATAATTCATGGGGTCAATCAGGCATTTCTTGCATTTGACCGTGGTGAAAATCTTGCAAAAGACATTAGTGTTGAAATTGTTGTGAGATGTTCTGCTCAAAGACAGATTTCCAAAGCCTTCAATATATTGGGATTAAAAGAAGGAAATATGGATCTATGCGCAGTTCTTGTTAATTGCATTGATTATTCTAATGACCTTTCCAATTTATTTGACCGAAATGATGATGTATTATCCGCTGATGTGGATAAATTGAAAGAAATTTATAAAATTGGTGATGTCGAATTGGAAAACATGTCTGCTGAAGACATATTGGTTGATAGAATAACCAAACTTACAGTTGATTATTAATTTCTTCAATTATTTTATCAAGATATTTTTTTTCAAGGCATTCATATGCAAGGTTTTTAATTTCAACTGCAATTGCCTTCTGTTTTATTCTGTTGTAGTTTGGGCAAGTGGTAATAAATCCGCTTTTGTCAATAGGCAGTGACTTTCTTAAATTCCAACTTATTTCTTTTGCATTATCATGAGGTATAATTACATTAACGCCTCTTTTATTTGGATAGATTGTGCTAGGTATGTTGTTTTTTAGATGCTTTGTTGCATTAAATGTAACTTCAAGTTTTTCATCAACATTTTCAAGTTCGCAACATATACCTCCACATACAATTTGTGATGTTTTGCTTAATTTTTGAGGAAGTTTTGTTCTTTCAAAGATTTCTGTATTGTCTGTACTTATGAATCCTCCGCTTCCCACATTAATCATTTTTGGAGAACCTGTTGATGCGATGATGATGTCGGAATACTTTCCATTTCCAAGATTATTCTTTCTGTCCCCAATTCCAGCCGATGCATCCTCAATACTTAAAATATCATTGGAACTGCAATATTTTGAAATGCTTTTGGTGTCTTGTTCAGCACAGTAACCTGCAAAACTTGTGTATATTAATGCAGAATCCTTTTCAATGTCCATTTCATCTAAATATTTTGGATTTATAATTCCTAAATCTGTTTTCAGCGTTTTGATGTTTTTTCCTAAAAATTTCGCAATCTGCTTAAAACCGTGCCATCCTCCTTGGTCTGGCACAATAATATCTCCCTCAACTGCTGAAAGTGCAATGAAAATGCTGTTGTTTCCGCTTGATGTGATTTTAACATTCTCATGGTCTGTCAAATTCTGAATCTTTTTCATGGCTTTTGTTTCAAAGTCGTCATTAAGATTTCCTTTTGCAATTTCAGACATTGTTTCTAACGTTTTATTAGAGGGGGTTTTAAACTTAAACATATCACTCACTTTTTGAAGTACATATCAAGGGTGGTTTGCTTTGTGTGAAGCATTTCATTTAACAATGTTCCCTGCTTAACATATCTGCGAATAGGAATCCTTAATTTTTCTCCAGAATACTTTAAACAATCTTCCAATGTTTCAAATTCTAAGTAAGGTCTTAACATTGCTTCTTTTATATTTTCTCTTACATTAAATACTCCTAATGGTACATATCCATCATATGCTTCTCTTAAAATTATCAATCCTGATTGTTTTTTAATTTTTAAGAGATAGTCAAGGGCTGCCATTTTTGCAGTATAATAACACCCGCCAACGCAGGAATATTCTTTTTTACCTCCATTGGTTTCATAATCTGAAAATATTAATTCTTCATTTTTCATTAGTTTTATAAATGCTTCATACCATTCATATTGCCATTCTGTAGGTGTTAAAATTATAATATAATAATTATTAAGTGCTCCAAATTCAAAAACTCTATATGTATCCAGTTTTTCGAATTTTCTAACTTCTTTTAAAAATTCATCTGCTAATGTCGAATCACATGCAGTAATAGACCATCTGGTTGGAACAAGTTTTCTTTTATTTTTTGTACCAATTGCACCAACTGAAAATGCTTTTTGCATAGCTGAGAATGGAACTTCCTTGTTATGTAGATTTAAAACAGCTTCTGTTGCTTTTAAATCAGTATCATAAAATGTTTTTTCCAATTGTTTATCCCATCTAACAGCATCAATGTCAAATTTTTCTATAACTGCACTGGGTCCATGGGGCATACTATCTTCTGTAAGTAATGATCCTGTCGGTCGACGTCCGAATGTGGCTTCACTATCAATTGTTTTGGATGCAAGTGAAATGTCTTGAAGCTTTTCAACAAAAGGATTTTCCAAATCATCAATCTTTATCAGCTGTTTTCCTCGTACAAGACTCATTCTATAATCTATAATTTCATTCTGGGTCTTGTTTTGTCCGATCCATTCTTCGGGAGCATCCATAATGTGGGTATCGCCCATTTGGGAACTCATCATAGGTCCTGCATAGACTTTCGGATATGACCATCTTCCAATAAAAACTGATGGGGGTGTTGTTCCTTCTAAATTTTTTCCGACTTTAACAGACTTCATTTGAATTTGTTCTGTTAATTTGGCAAGATAAGCATTTTTTGTGGTTTTCATGTTTTCTAAAAAAAGTAAAATAAAATACTATTGATTAAAATAGTATTTAACAGAATTCGATGGTTGCAGGTGGTTTGTCACTAACGGATAGTGCAACGTGTGTAACTTCAGAAATCTCTGATGTGATTCTTTTTGAAATGGTTTGAACGACTTCCCAAGGAAGTTCAGCAACGGATGCAGTCATAGCATCAATTGAATTAACCACTCTAACTATAACGAGATATCCGAAGTCTCTTTGATCTCCTTTAACACCTGTAACCTTAGTGTCGGTTAGCACTGCAAAGTATTGCCATACGTCCTTGTCAATGCCTGCAGCTTCGATTTCATCGCAAACAATTTTGTTTGCTTTTCTGCATATTTCAACATTTTCTCTTGTAAGGGCTCCAACGACACGTACACCAAGTCCAGGTCCTGGGAAAGGTTGTCTGTATACTGTTGTAGCCGGTAAGTCTAATTCATCACCGATTTCTCTAACTTCATCTTTATATAAGTCACGAATTGGTTCGCATAATTCCAAAACCATTCCGCTTGGAAGAGCTAGGTTGTGGTGAGATTTGATTTCGCCTTTGGTTTCAATCCAGTCAGGTGCAATGGTTCCTTGAACAAGGTATCTTGCATCAGCTTTTTTAGCTTCTCTTTCAAAGACATCAATAAATACTTTTCCGATAATCTTTCTTTTTTCTTCAGGGTCATCCACTCCTGCAAGAGCATCCATGAATTCATCTGAAGCATCAACAAATTTGAAATTTAATCTGTCTTTAAAGGTGTTGATTACTTGTTCAACTTCACCTGCTCTTAAAAGACCATGGTCAACAAAAATTGCAGTTAAATTATCTCCAATTGCTTCTTGTACAAGAACGGAACAAACTGAACTGTCAACACCACCGGATAATGCAATAATTGCTTTTTCATCACCGATTTGATCTTTAATCTTTTGAACTGCATCTTCAATAAATTCTTTAGGGCTTAACATTTTATTCCTCATCTTCTTCTTCGTAGTCTTCAATGATTTGTTTAATCATTGCTTCTAAACCATTATCGTTACCGGATTCAATTGCTTCGATGATGTCATCGTATTTTATGAATTTTTCAATTTTAACAGATTTTCCTCCAATTCCAGAGATTCTAAATCCATATTCTTCATCACCTATTGGGATGTTGACATATTGTCTTTTTAAACCGGCCTTATTGTCCTGTGCTTTTGTAGCTAAGTCTTCAGCATTATCAATCATTATTACACCTTTTGACATATTTCATAAAAGTTTTTAAATATTATTTCACCTTTTGGAGTATGATGCACTTCAGGATGGAATTGAATTCCGTAAACATCCTTATCCTTATGTTTAAATGATTCCACATCACATAGATTTGAACTTGCAAGGATTTCAAAATCTTCAGGGATTGTTTTCACTTCATCCTTGTGTGATGACCAAACTTCCATTTCGGGTGCCAATTCTTTAAATAAGTTTTCATCATTATTGATATTAATTTTCACTTGAGCATAACTTTCAGTATCTGAAGTTTCAACATCTCCTCCATATGCTTTTGCAATCAATTGGTGACCAAGACATATTCCCAAAATTGGAATGTCAAAGTGTTTTATATATTCTTCGCTCATGCCTGCACCTTCAAGTGATGGTCCTCCACCTAAAATCAATCCAATCGGATTTTCAGCTTCAATTTCTTCAATACTCAAGTCATTTGAAACTAATTTTGATGGAATGTTGAGATACTGCAAACTTCTTTGGATTCTATGATTGTACTGTCCTTTATTGTTAATAACTAAAATTGTCATTTTATACTCCATGAAAATATAATAATATTATTTTTAGTTTTTTTATTTATTATAGTTTTTCAAAGGATGGTCTTGTTGAAATCCTTTTTTAAATTTTTGTTGAAAGATCAATATTATAAACTAATGTTTTGAGTCTTGTTTCTTTATTTTGTAAACGTGTGCTTTTACTTTTATTAATACCAGAATATTTTCTTTTTATTACGCTGAATATACTTTCTACATTGTTTCTTCTTGAATATATTTCTTTTTTAAATGTTTTGATGCTTAATCTTCTGTACCATCCGTGTCTGAAGTTAGATTTGAGTGGTATTTGGTCTGATGCTTTTATTTCTTCATTGATGCATGTTCTAATAGCATTAGTATCATATGCTTTGTCTGCTATTATAAATTGAGGATTATATTTTTTTAAACCTCTTATTGATGCAATTGCAAATTTTACATCATGTCTAGGTCCTTTTACTGCTTGTGAATATAGTATTATTCTTGAATCCACATCAATTGCAATATGGCATTTGGTGAAGTTTTTCACGTCATGACTACGTATTTTTGAGTAATATTTGTCTGCGTAGTCGCTGGTGAATCCACTTCCATCAAGAGCAACTAATTTAGGTCGTATTTCTAAATGTGAAATAATTTGAGTTGTTATTCTTTCAAACATGTCGGTTGGCATCCTTTTGAAGAATTTCTGAAGAGTTGAATGATTGGGAGCACTTCTAATCTTCAAATACTTCTGCAATCTATCTGAAAAACTAATAAATTCAACTATTTCCCTATAAGTTAAATTTAAATAAGTTTTCAATGCAATAATTGTGAATAATGCCGGTTGAGAGTACAATTTCTTCGAATATTTGCTTGAATATAGATTTAACACTATTCTAGCATAACTATATGATTGTTCAATAAATTTAATCAAATTATTTGAGTTAATATCGATTTTACTGTCTTTTTCAAATTTTTTGAAAAATTTTTTTGTTTGTTTTTTAAAGCCAAAATCCAAAAGGTTTTTATGCTTTGAAAACCTAACTATAACTGGAGAATGTTTGTTTTTTTGGTTCATATATATAAATATTCTCCATTTTATTATATATAATTTATTATATCTTATTTTTTAAAATAGCAAAGTAATATTTCAACTGTAATAAAATAAATTACATATCTCCGGCTAATAAAAGAAATACTAATTTCACATCAAGAAATCACATCGATGTGAAATTTCAAGTGAAAAAAATTCTAGGATTTCAACATTGCCTGTTTTTCATGTTTAAAAAAATTTAGTTGTATTCATGTTGATTATCCTTATTTCCAATAATTCTTTATAATTATTGCTTAAAATTTTATTTATTAAAAATAGTGTTAATTTTGGTGATGATTATAGATTATTTGATATTTTCAAGTACTTCTAATCCCAGTTCAGTACATTTATACAATCTTCCTTTTCTTACTTCTTCATTGACACATATTACTAATTCCTGCTTTTTTAAATCAGATAATGCTGCAGATACTTGACTAGTGTTAACATTAATGTCACGAGCGATTTCCGATGGCATTTTGATGCCATTACCAATGGATTTCAATGTGTTTGTTCTGTAGGGTGATATTTTCACATATCCCAGAAGTTCGTATAATTTGATTTCCTGCATGATTATATTTTTAATATAATGATAAGAAATCTTTATATATCAATTATATATGTTTGAATTGATTTAAACACATGTTACTAATATGATGTTATTTAATTGCATTCATAAATCTGTTTTTAATTTCTATTGGAGTCAAGTCAATAATAGGTGCTTTTGAATTTCCTGCTTCTGTATTGTATACGATAAAACTCGCATCATCACTTTTAATTATTTCAGCCAAATCAATGTCCTCAAAGTTAAAGCTATTTTTAAATCCAACGCTTTTTGCAATTTCACATAAGTCAATTACCTGAGCATAGGTGTCTTGATTTCCTGTTGATCCGTATGCACCGTTATCAATTACAATCCAAGTTAAATTTTTAGGATTATTGGCAAATATGGTTACGAGTGAACCCATATTCATCAAAAGTGATCCGTCACCATCAATGACAACAACATCTTTGTCTGGGCGAGATAATGCAAGACCTAAACCTATAGATGATGCAAGGCCCATTGAGCCAATCATATAAAAGTTTTCATCCCTATCGTCAATGTCATATAATTCTCTGGATGGAAATCCGATGTTGCAAACAACAATTTCATCATCAATATTTTTCATTATATCAATAATAGCTTCTCTTCTTGCCATATTATCACCAATAACTAATTTCTAAAAGTATTGAAACTGGTTTTCCTTCTTCAGTTGACAAATCCCATGAATCAAATATTGCTTCATATGCAGCTTCAGGATTTCCGGGTTTGAAAAATCTAAAGTCCATAGCCTCTAAAATTAAGGGTGTAGATTCTCCCATAGGGATCTGTCCGCAAATGTTTTCTCCTTCAGTCCCTCTATGGCTCATAATCATGATTAATGGAAATTTATATAGTTGTGTTAAGGACTTTAAAGCATTTACAGAGTTTCCAAGTCCTGAATTCTGCATTAATATTGCAGTTTTCCTACCTCCAAGGTAAGCTCCGGCACATATTCCTATTCCTTCTTCCTCACGGGTTACGGGGATATGAATTATTTCATCATCCTCATCAATCATATTAAGTAATTTTGATAAGTTGACGCATGGAACACTGACAATAAAGTCAATTCCAGCATCTTTGATACCATTAAAAATAGCTTCACTACTGTCCATTGTATCACATCTTATAATATTACTATAATTATATAATTCATTATTTAAATAGGTATTTTTTTGTCAAATCCATATTTTTTCATTATTTTTGAATTTTTATTAATTAAAATTCATGTTTTTAATTTAAATTAATGTACAATTTATTACATTAAATTTAATTAATAGAAAACTTTTTATTTAATTTAATGTTAATATATTATCATGTTTGATAAACTCCCAGTATCTTCCAAAACTGAAGAGATTTTAACAAAATCTCTGGACGAACAGATTACTGTAGAAGAAGCAAATCATTTAATGAATGTACGGGGATATGATTTATATCCTTTGCTTGCAACAGCAGACTATGTAAGGCATGAACTAGTTGGGGACAACGTAACATTCATTAATAATTGTAATATTAATTTCACTAACATATGTACTGTTAGATGTGGTTTTTGTGCATTTGGAAAGGATGCCGATGACCCTGATGCTTACATATTATCTGATGAAGAAATTTTAGCCAAGGCAGAAGGTGCAGTAACTGATGGCGCTCGGGAATTTACTTTGATGGGTGGAGTACATCCTGATGCAGATATCGACTATTATGAACATTTACTTACCTTATTGAAAGACAAATATCCTAAAGTGTCAATTCATGGATTTTCACCAACAATGGTTAGGGATGCATGTTTGGAGTCTGGAATAAGTGTTGCTGAGGGTTTTGAGCGATTGAAAGATGCAGGTCTTGATACATTGCCTGGAACTGCCGCTGAAATTTTGACTGATAGGTCAAGAGAAATTATATGTCCTGAAAAGGTAACTGTGGCTGAATGGGTTGATATTGTGAAAACATCTCATGAAGTGGGGATACCGGGCTCATCCACAATTATGTATGGTCATGTTGAAACTTTGGAGGAACGGGTGGAACATATTGATGTTATCCGTAAGTTACAGGAAGAAACCCATGGTTTTACAGAATTTATTCCAATGACTTTTATGCATGAGTATTCTCCAATCTTTTTGGAAGGACAATCAAATCTTGGAGCTACTGGAACACAGGATTTGAAGTTATATGCTGTTTCAAGGTTAATGCTTAGAGATTTAATTCCTAATCTTCAGGTATCCTGGGTAAAAATGGGATTCAGATTTGCACAGGTTGTATTGACTGCAGGCGCAAATGATTTAGGTGGAACATTGGGTGGTGATGAGTTATCTGAAGCATCAGGAGCTCCAGATGGTGTTAATGCTTCAATTGAAACTTTGAGTAGGATGGTTGAAGATTTGGGAAGAAATCCTATTGAACGAAATTCAATATACTCTGAATTTTACCAGATTGATTAGCATATGCAAAGTGATGATATGAAAAAATTTATTGTTATTGATGGACTTGACGGGTGTGGAAAAGACACACAGGTTAAATTACTTGCGGAAGTATATAAAAATCAGGGTCGTGATGTCACTATACGTTCTCATCCATGTAGTGACAATAAATTTGGCAGAAAATCAAAACAGGCACTTCTAAAAACAGGTAAGATAAATCATTTGAAGGCCACAATATATTTTGGTTTGGATGCTGTTAGATCGGTTCATATGTTTTATTACAATAAAGATACTGATGTTTTAATTTTTTCAAGGTATACTATGGCCGTTGCATATCTTCCAAATGTTATTAATGTAATCGTTTATAAGATTGTTTCCATTATTCTTCCAAAATCAGATTACATGTTTTTCTTGGATGTAACTCCGGAAGAATCCTTAAGACGCATTAAATCTCGTAATGAAGAAGAAGAAATGTTTGAAAACATCGATGCTTTAAGAGAAGCAAGATCAAAGACAGGTAAAGTAACTTATGAGTGGAACGTGATTCCTGCAGACGATCCAGCAGAAATAGTAAGCAGCAAAATTGTTGCAAAATGTTTGGAATCTGAAAATTAAACTTTTTTTTACAATACCTGTTTGATTCCTTCATCTGTTATAATCATCAATGAATTGAGATTTTCCAAAACTAGTGAAGCGATTGGATGAGTTTGAATATCTTTGTGCATGAATATTATCTCTTTTTCAACAATATCAATCCAGTTGACATGATATACGACTACACCATTAACAATCAATCCTAAATATTGTGGAATGAATCTGTTTTTGTTAATTTCTTCAAAATATTGATTTTTCCTTAAAATTTCCCTTATTGTTTCATCCATTTTTAAACACCTTTTCTTTCATAAACAAATTTTGGAACAGCTTTTGAGAAAGGATCAAATGTCTCTCTGTTTTTGACTTCCATACATTTCATGCTGACTTTGGAGTGAAGTGATGATGGAAGCCTTAAGATTCTTTTTAAATCAATGGATACTTTAGCATCAATGGTAGCTAAATTTACGCGTGCCATAGCTTCAACTAAATTTTTGTATCTTCTAGGACCAATATCTCTTTTAAAATATCCCCAATCGTCATTTTCTAGGTGATGTCTTGATGCAATGATATCTTTCATAAGCTTTGGATTGATTCCATCCAATTTTTCATTGCCGACCAAATGTTGAATATTGAATTTGACCTTGTCGGTAAATATTTTTGAATATCCGACCGGTATTGAGAAATGCTCAAAATTAAAACTTTGATTTGAGATTTCAGGGTTTACGAATTGAGATTTTGGAACTTCAGCACCAGCAGCATATTTTAAAACTTCTGATCTGAGTTCACTTCCTGCAGTCATCATCTCTTCATCCAAAATCCTGATGTGATATCCTCTTCCGGAGTAAATTAGATGGATGTCTTTAAGACCCAAATCCGTTTGCAATGTGTCAATCAATGTATTCACGATTTCTAAAGCTTCCCCTAAACATATTTCACAAACGCTGTCACATTGACATGATCTTATTGGAATGTCTTTTGCATCTACATCAAAAATGTACTCTGCTTTTAGCCAGTCTTCCCTTCTTCTGGGATTGTTATAGAATGCTACTGAGATATATGCAGCAAATGGTGCCTTATATCTTAAAAATTTCCTTAAAGACTCTTTTCCTTTAAAAACCTTATATCTATCATTCGGACCTGTGCCGTTATGGTCAAAACCGAATTCCCTCTTTTTTATGTCGGTGGATATGAATTCAGGCAGGTCATTTTCGGACCATTCCTCACGGTAGTATTGTCTTCGCTCTTTAAGTGTAGCTTTAGAAAACATGATTAATAGTTACTTTTTTAAAGTATATATTATTTCTTGAAGTGTGATTTTTCACAATAATGTAGTGGTGTTGAAAATTAAAAAAAGGAATTATTTGTTTTTACAGCATCCAAAAAAGAAGTTTCTTACTTTTTTGGTTTTGGACTTCTTTTCAGCTTCAATTTTTTTGTCTCTTTCGTGCATTTTTCTTCTTGCTTCAGCCATATTATCCATAATTTTCACCTCCCAAAAATTTAGTCATGCCTAAATTATATTTTATTTTTTTTCATTTATAAATGTATCATATTTTTTTTTAATTAAAATATTGTCCTTTAAATTTAAATAAAATACTTTAACTGATTTAAATATGTTTAAAGCATATCTTTAATTGGTGATGGCATTGTCAAGAACAAATTATGTATTCAAAAGTACTGATGATGTGAAAAATGAGGTATTAATTAAAAAGATACTTAATAATGATGAATTTGAACAAATTGATGATAATGGTGAGAGTATATATCTTAATACTCGCTTTGATGCTCATGCTTGTATTAAATATGAATTTTCCGGTGATGGGATTAAAATTGAAGGATGGGTAAAAACATTTCCTTTAGCACCAATCAACAGAAAAAAATTCAAAGAGCATGAATTGAAGGGATTCTCAGCGGGTGCTCCTAAAAAATTATGCAGAAAAACTATTGAACGCATTGAAAAAAGCATTGTTTAGGTGAAAAATATGAATGGTATTGCAGCTTTGTTAATTGGTGGAATTGTGGCATATATAGTAAAGGGATTTTTGGGAGATAGTGGTTTGGCCACTATTATTAGTATAATCATTGGATTTGTTGTTATGGGCTTTGTTGCTACAATATAATCCATTTTTTTCTTTTTTTGATTATCTTTATTAAATAGTTTTATAAAATATTTAAGCATGGAAGAAATTGTTGAAGTGATTGGAGTTGAACATTTAAAAAGCATTTTGTCAGGTTTGACTCCGGAAGATATTGTAAAACCAGCATTTGATAATTGGATATCATACCAAAGAACAGGCCATACTGTACTTAATCTTGAAAATGGCAGAGTATATGGTTTGGGAATAGAATTCAATCAGTTGCCTTTGGCAGATAATATTTATATTGAATTATTTACAATAAAAGCGGGTGAAGATCCAATCGATGCTGAAGAGCTGTTTTCTAAGCAGGAATATGAGGAATTCTTGGAGTTCAGCAGTGATGATCCTTGTGAATATATTCCGGATATAATCACGGATTTCTGCGATAAAAATAATATCAATGAATACGAACGTAAAATAGGTCTTTTAGCTTATAATTTTGAAAAAAATGAGCAGGCAAATTATAATATGTGGGAATCAGCCATTTTAAATAAATATTATGATGCAATATATGAAGACCATAATCCATTTAAGTTTTCACAATCTTCAATCTAAAAATTAAATAAGCGAAGAAAGCTAAGCACTTTCTTCTTCAATCTCTTCAAAATCTACTTTTTCACCAATTACTTTTAATCCGATATACATCATTATAATCGCAACTGGGATACATATGTACCATGCAATTCCAAATCCTGCTGGAATGTAACCGAATAGAATAGCAATAATTGCTACAAATATTGCATAGTAAATTTGTGTTTGCACGTGGTCAATATGGTTACAGCTGGTACCCATACTTGAAAGAATTGTTGTATCTGAAATGGGTGAACAGTGATCTCCGAAAATAGCTCCTGTCAATACACCACTTGTTGCTGTAACAACGAATCCTATATCTGGTGAAATAGCCCATGCAAGAGGAATTGTCAATGGCATTAAAATACTCATTGTACCATAAGCAGTACCTGTTGCAAATGAAATCAATGCTCCGAGTACAAAGATGAATGATGGTAAAATCCAATAGGGGATGGTGCCTTTTAGAACAATTGCCAGATAATCTGCAGTACCGACATTTCCAATAACTCCTCCTAAAGACCATGCAAGCAATAAAATTACTCCAGTAATGGCAATGCTTTTCATACCACTAACCCATTCGCTGATGGCTTGTTCTATGGTCATTATTCTTTCTAAAACTGCCATTAAAATAGCTACAATTGATGCAAGTAATGCGGCCTGGAATAATGCAACAGATGCGTTTGAAGCAGATAATGCTTCAAAAATACTGTTGAATGATAATGGGGCAGTTTTCATTAAAGTGATAAGTGCTTGGTTTTCTCCACTTAAAATAGTAGTGTATCCGCTCCAGTAAAATGAAATTAATGCTCCTATAACTAATGTTCCAATAGGAATGATTGCATTCCAAACAGTTAATTTAACTCCTTCAACTGGTTGTATTTCATCAAATCCTGGAGCTTCAAGAGCTTTTATTGGTTCTGAATCTTTTCTAGCACGTGCCTCTTGTTCTGCTTTTTTCATTGGTCCAAATTCATATAATGTGGTTGCGGACATGACAATGAAAATTAAAATTAGGATGTTATAGAATCTGTAAGGGATTGTTTGTAAAAATATGCCGAATCCACTAACGTCCATTCCAATTGATTTAAAACCGGATGCAATTAAACTTATTTCCAATCCAATCCATGTTGAAATAATTGCAATACCAGCCACCGGTGCGGCAGTTGCATCTACTATAAAAGCTAATTTTTGTCTTGATACTTTAAGTTTATCCATTACAGGCCTCATAATTGGACCTACAATCAATGAATTTGCATAATCGTCGAAAAATACACATAATCCTAAAAACCAAGTACTGAGTTGTGCTTTTCTAGGAGTATTGGCGTGTTTAGCAAGTGAATCTGCTAAAGCTTTTGCACCACCCATTTTTGTGATTAATTGGATTACACCTCCAATAAGCAAGCATTGAAGAATAATTCCAGCATTCCATGGGTCAGCCATACATGAGATCACTTCATTTCCTATTGCTAAAAATGCATTAACCGCACTGCTAACAATGTTTAAATCATTCACACAAAGCATGAATTCTCCAATGAAAACTCCGACAAACAATGACAAAATTGTTTCTTTAGTAATAAATGCCAAGGAGATTGCTATAATCGGAGGTAATAATGTTAATATTCCAAATCTTGATGCAGGATTATCGGTTGCAGGTGCTTGGGTGATTAGTAATGATAATACAAAAAGAGCTATTACTGAAACAGCAGTTATTATTCCAATTTTCATATTATTATTTATGTTCATAAATTCCACCTATTTAATAACAATATTATATAATTTAAAGATTAAAAACTAAATTCTGTTAAATTTAAATTAATAAAAATAAAAAATGGAATTTCTTTTAATTTCATTAAAAAGGATATTTTATTGTTATTTTCATATTTATGTCATTAAAATCTTTAATATAATAAAATCATATAATATATTTTTGTCATAAATTGTATAAATAATATTTCTTATGAAATTAGGGTGGATGGTCTATTATTCCTCTTTCTGTTCACGGTCAAGTTGGAATTTTTTACGACCGTAACATGATAGTGGATTATTGATTCCCTTACATGATTTGTCGGGGTGACATAGGTGAGGGAGGTGAATTTTGATTTTCTCACAGCTCATTGGTGTATACCATTTTGTTTCGCCTTCATGATTAATATCAACTGTTTCGTGCATTCCAAAACCTAATTTGGAGATGATATTGATTTTTTCTTGTGGCTGGTCTTCAAATAATGGAGGTGTACAATTGTCTGCGGCATCAAAAATCAGCGGCAGAATTTCATTTTCAGTTATTGTTAAATCAGGATCCATGTCTGAAACTTTAACTGTTTCATCTGAAGCGAAAATTCTAGGATATAATCGTGCATATGATGCAAATGAAGTTAAAAGAAGTACTATGGCATCATTTCTCCCTCCGGAAGATACACCTTCAACTGTTGTTTTAATGCATGGTGGAAATGCATCTGGATTCAGTTTTTCCGCCTGAACGGTACCATATATTCCGCCGCTTCCTGCATAATATTGGTTATATTTGCTGGTTTCTTCTGGAATGAATTCTTTCAGTTGTTCTGCAATTTTTAAAATGGCAGGATGAATTTCAACATGTGCAGACATCTCTTTAATTCTGGCAATGTATTCTTCAGTTTTCTGCATTATCAGCCTTGAAAGAATTTGTTCCTTGACATTGTCTCCAATTAAAATGTTATACATTCTGTCAGGGTTTCTGTCATGAAATTTATCGGAAAATCTCTCTAAAAAATCGTCTGACTGAAGGATTATTTCCCCTTCATCAATCAGTAAATCTGTCAATTTGAGCTTTTTGGATGAAATTACATCTTTAAGGGAATTCCATTTAATGGCACCATCAGTTTTTACTTCATCCAAAACTTCATCAATAATTTCTGCTCTGGCCATTGGAGGTATTTTGGATAATCTTTCTTGAATTAGAATTCCTTGAGATTCTACAAAGAGCCTTGTTTCACGTGATCCTACGTTGAATTGATTTGCAATGGCCTGGCATAGGATATGGAATATCACCACGTCCTTTTGGAATAATTCTTCATTGATTAAATATTCGAATTCTGCTGGTGTGAAGTTTTTATTGTTCTTTTTTTCTATTGCCCACTGCATACGTTTTATAGCATAATCTGCATAGGATTTGGGAATCAGGGAGTCATCAGATATCCTTTGATTTAATGTATGTGTACAGATATCTATTAATGTTTCATCTTCTTCAAAAATTTGATTTAAATCCCCATATTGTCTGATGATTTGTCTTCCTTCGTTTGACAATGGGTTGATATATGAAACTTCAGCCATGATTTTAACTTTTTATTTCATGTTTTAAATAGATAACTCATTATTAAAATCAATATTAATTTTAACTTATTTTTTGCCTTTTAATTAGATTGTTGATATTTTTTTGGAAAAATGTAATTGATTAAATTAATATTGTGTAAAATCAATTGTATGAATTATTAGTTTGAAGCAACTTTTCTTCATTTATCCTATTTTTTGGCTTCGTCATGCGGTTCAATTATTATATTCAATGTGGGTTTCATTTTTTTATTTTATAACACTGTTAAAAATAATACTTTATTATATAGTAATTACATAATTATATCATGTTTAAATTAAATAAGGGGATTAGATAAATGTCAAAGATTTTTATTTCATGTGCACTTCCTTATGCAAATGGGCCATGTCATTTAGGACACATCCGTTCAACTTATCTGCCTGCTGATATATATGCAAGGTATAATAGGATGATTGGAAATGATGTGCTGATGGTTTGCGCAACTGATGAGCATGGAACTCCAATTGCAGTTAAAGCTGATAAAGAGAATAAAAAACCAATAGAAATTTCCAAAAGATATCATGACATGATTGTTCGTGATGTAGAATCCATGAATATATCACTGGATAATTTTACAAGAACTACTGATAAAGCCCATTACGATTTGGCTCAAAATTTCTTCAAAAAATTATATGATGATGGATATATTTACAGGGAAGATATTCAACAGCTGTATTGTCCGAATTGTAATAAATTCCTTCCTGATAGGTATGTTGAAGGTTTATGTCCTGTATGCGGGTCTGAAGCAAGAGGCGATCATTGTGAAAAATGTGGTAAGGCTCTTGACCCGACAGAACTTGATGAACCTCACTGCATTACTTGTGGAACCACTCCAATAATTAAAGATACATTCCAGTATGCATTTAAGCTATCCGAATTGGAAGATGATTTGAAGGAATATATTTCAAGTAATGAAAACTTGCCTGCAAACGTTAAAAATTATGCTACCAACTGGTTGAAAGAAGGATTGAATGACTGGATTTTAACCCGTGATATGGACTGGGGTATTCCAGTACCGTTGGATGAAGCCAAAGGCAAAGTATTGTATGTTTGGATTGAAGCATTCCTTGGTTACATATCATCTGCAAGCCAATGGTCCAAGAAATCCGGTAAAAAATGGGAAGAATACTGGAATGATTTTGTAGTTCATTTTATTGGAAAGGACATTATTTACCACCACTCAATCTTCTGGCCAGGGCTTTTAAAAGCATATGGATGTAAATTGCCAGACATGATTTATGCAGGAGAATTCTTATCATTGGAAGGTGAAAAAATGTCTACAAGTAAAAATTGGGTAATTTGGATTGCCGATTTTGTTAAAGACTTTGATCCTGATTTGCTCAGATACTACTTGACAATAAACGCTCCTTTAAACAAGGATTCAGACTTTTCATGGGATGATTTCCAAAGAAGAAACAATGATGAACTTGCAGATGTAATCGGAAACTTTTTACACAGAACATTCACATTCACCCGCAAATACTTTGACAAAAAAATCCCTGAATATGCAAATCCTTCCGCAGATGATGAGGAATTTAAGAAAGCTATTGAAGAATTACCTGCAAAAGCTGGAGAATATATTTCCAACTTTGAGTTCAGGGAAGCTTTGCTTGAAATATTCAAGGTAGCTAAAAAAGGAAATAAATATTTCAATGATGCTGAACCTTGGAAGGCTGTAAAAGAGGATATGCAAAAAGCAGCAAACTGTTTATATTTATCTAATCAATTAGCCAAAACATTGGCTTTCACCCTTAAACCATTTTTACCAACAAAAGCTGATGCAATAGCTAAAATTTTAAATATTGATGATTTGTCCGATTGGAGTCAAGCAAATGTATTCTTGCCTTCAGGATATGAAATTAATAAAGCAAAACCATTATTCAAAAAGATTGAAGATGAGACAATAGAATCTGAAAAAGCAAAATTACAAGAAAACTTAAAAGAAAATAGTGAGGATGAAAATATGAGTGATTTAATTAGTATAGATCAATTTGATGAAGTTGTAATTAAAATAGGTCAAATAAAAGAAGCCGAAAAAATAGAAAAATCTGACAAACTATTAAAGTTACAGGTTGACATTGGGGAAGAAAAAACAAGACAGATTGTTGCAGGACTTGCAAAATTCTACTCTCCAGAAGAATTGGTTGACAGAAAAGTCTGCGTTGTAGCTAACTTGCAACCGGCTAAACTATTCGGAACATTATCCGAAGGAATGATTTTAGCAACAGGAGAAAGTGGTGCATTATTATCTCCTGATGAAAATGCTGAAATCGGTGAAAGAATCCAATAAAATTTGATTAATATGGAAGAATCTGTCCTAGTAAATAAAGCGGAGAAATACCTAAAGGAAATATCAAAGGATTCAATTAGATTGGATAATATTGATAATTTCGGTAATTTCAAAAGTCTCTACTTTAAACTAGATGACAGACTAAACTTTTTACAGGACTTAAAGGATGATATGGATGCCCAAGGGTACACAACTCCTTTCACATCCTTAAGCCGTTACGGAACCAAATCTGTGGCTGAAGTAGCCCTTGATGAAGTCGGTGAAAATAGCCGCCATAATCAGATATTCAGGATGAAGGCAAATGCCAAAAAGAATATTCTGGACAGGGTCAAGTCAGCTATCGATTCCCATAAAATTGCTATTGGACACCTTAAGCAATTTGGATATGTCAAATGCGATTCTTGCTACAAGAAATATTCAATGGATGAATATAGAAGAAACGATTCCAAATGCAGCTGCGGAAGCGAATCATTTACCTTCAAGATAAATAAGGAAGCGACACACAGGCTGGAAATAATTCCATATTTGCCACTTTCAGGTAATTATATGGTGCTTATGAGTCAATTTTCTAATTATGGAAGAGAATCCCTTAAAAAGGTATTGAATATTTTAAAGCAGGAACGTAAAGGTGTTGTAAAAACTATTTCTCTTGTTATAAGATTTAAAGATGACAATAATAGGTTAGTTCGCAAAAATATCACGCTGGATTCCGAATACGTTAACAATTATGAAGAGGAAGTAAGAAGAATTTATGGAAACAGTGTTAGAATTGAAGTGCTCAGATTTCATAGAACAAAACCCGCAATCATTGACGATAAGCATGCAAGAACAGCTCTTGCCATAGCTTATGTTCGATACTGCGAGCATATAATATTGAATATCAAGGACGATATTTTAAAAAGAAGACTGTCAGATTTTAAAAGAATAAACATTTATGATGAAGTTCTTTCGGAATTTGAAAATCAGACTCCCGATTTCATTGACAAGTATGATGTAGATGCAATCGAAGCCTGGAGAGAGTCAATGATACAAAAAAAGCTTAACAGCTATGGTTTTATGGATAACTTCGGAAATATGGTGAGATCTCTAAAGCGTGATTTGAAAATTAGGGACAATATCTACAAAAACATATTTGTAAACATTGCATCTTCCCTGATATTGTGGGACATGTTCAGATATTATTTGACAACTTCAAACAACTCACGTAAAATTGAAAGCGGCCCTTTTCCCTACATTCGTGTAGAGCTTGACCGTGAACAGCGTAAAGTTTTCCAGACTACCTATACCAAAGTCATTTCAACTCTAAATGATTTTACAGATATCAAGATTATCCCTGTTTATGAGATGGATCTTCTTTTGTATGAAAAATTCAAGTTTGAAAAACAGATTAAAAATTCAAACATCAAATTCAATCATGTTGCCTTGGGTGCTGGTCTGATACATGAAAATTCAGATATTGAGCTTGAGGAGATAAGCAATGCATTCAACATCAATGAATCCAAAATCAAAAAGGAAATCAAAAATATAAATCATATCAAAAATCCGAAAAGTGATAAATCCAAAAAATTCCTTGATTTGATTAAGAAATAGTGATAATATGGACGAAGATGTAACTACAATTCACATAACTGAAGTACTGTCATCATCACTTATTATGGATTTGATTGATGAGTATCCCAATCTTTGTGAAATCACATGTTCCCCAAGTGTCTATGAGAGGACTTCAAAAAACTATATTGACGCATTGGAGCAGCTGGACATTGAAGTTAACAAGAAATATAACTGGGGTGCTAAAAGCCAGACCAACGGTGAGGAGAAAATTGTTTTGGATTTGGCTAAAAAAGGTCTTAATGCTCGTGAAATATCTGAAGAATTAAATATGAAACTTAATCGTGTTTATTATTTGCTTAGAAAAAACAAGGATAATGTTAAATTTGATAATTATAGAAGAAAATATGACCACAGTGAGGTTAAATCCCTAAATGAAGATGGATTATCTCCAAAAGAGATATCTCAAAAGTTGGATATTCCGATTAGAACTGTTTATTATATCTTAAATAAAAAATAATTACTTTTTTTAATAATGAGTTTTAAATAATTAATTATGATAATTCTACCACAAATGCCTTTATATGTGATAGCAATAATCTGCGGATTACTTTCTTTTTCTGTAACCAGATTATTCATGCCGAAGATTATTCAAAAATTAGAAGAAGCTGACATTGTTGGAAAAGACATTCACAAATCATGGAAGCCCGTTGTAGCGGAAATGGGTGGTTTTGGAATAATATTTGGTTTTGTAATTGGAATGTTTTCAGGAATATACATGCATGATATTCTAGCATTTCCTTTATTAATTGTTCTTGTTGTTATACTGTTAGTGGGAATGATTGGAATTTTGGATGACTTATTGGCGCTTTCATCAAAGTCAAAATTCTTTTTGCTTTTCATTGCAGGCCTTCCATTGATGTGGGCAGCACCTCCTAATGTAGGCATATTATACTTGATTTCACTTCCGATTGCTCTTTCAATAGGTTCAAACCTAACAAACATGCTTGCAGGTTTAAACGGCATTGAATCAGGTTTAGGTGTTATTTCAATGGCATCACTAACAATAGCATGCATAATTTTGGGAAAATATGATGTAACAATTATATCCATGAGTATGCTAGGTGCATTGCTTGCATTCTTATACTTCAACAGATATCCTGCCAAAATTTTCCCTGGAGATACAGGTACATTAATCATTGGTGCAGCTATTGTATGTATTGCATTCATTGGTAGGGTAAAACTGATTGCACTTATCGTATTGATGCCGAACATTATTGACGCTGCATTGAAATTCTACTCAGCAGGAGTCATGAACCGTTCCCAACAGAAACCTACTCAACTTAATGAAGATGGAAAATTGGTAAGGCCTGATGCAGGTTTCAAATCATTGATAAGATTAATATTAAGACGTCCGATTGCCGAAAAGGATGCAGTAAAAATAATCTGGGGTATTGGTATTGTATTCGGCATATTAGGTATTGTTGTGGCATTGATAATGCCTGGAATGCTTGAAAGCAAAACTTTAATGAACTTTTTACAAATCAAAGAGATGTTCTATCATATTTAGGTGATATAATGAAACCTTATGTAATATTAAGTGCAGCTATGACATTGGATGGTAAAATAGCAACAGAAACAGGAAGTTCAAATATTTCCGGAGAAAAAGACCTTGAAAGGGTTCATGAACTCAGAAAGGAGTGTGATGCAATAATGGTTGGTATTGGAACTGTTTTGGCAGATGATCCTAGACTGACAGTTCACAAGATTGATGCCAATCTCGATGACAATCCTGTCAGAGTGGTAGTTGACAGCAAATGCAGAACTCCAATAGCTGCAAGAATTACAAACAGGGATGCCAGAACAATCATTGCCGGAGCCAATGAATACAAATATGACTTTGTAGTTTCAGATAGGTATGATTCATTTTCCAAAAGGGGCATTGACTTCTTTTGGAGTGGTGACAAGAGAGTGGATTTGGTCGCATTGATGAATTATCTGCACGAAGAGGGAATTGAGAAACTGATGCTTGAAGGTGGAGCAACCTTAAACTTCTCCATGATTAAGGCCGGTCTTATTGATGAAATAAGATTATGTGTTGCACCGATGGTTGTTGGTGGTGCAAATGCAAAAACATTATTTGATGGTGAAGGTTATCCATTGATGGATTTGGCTACAAAATTGGAACTAGTTGATTCATATAGTTTGGATAAAGATTTGATTTTGACTTATAAAGTTATTAAATAATTTCTTTTTAAAAAATTGGTTATGTAGGGTTTTTTAAATTAAAAATCCCTATTTTTTAATATTTATAGTATTCCTTTGCTTTTTAAGAGTTCACGAGGATTGTCGACAAGTGCTTTCATGGCTTCTTCGTGAGTTAAACCTGCACCTAATGCAATTTCATAGGATTTATCATAAGTAATCAAATCACTTGGTGCATGTGTGTCAGTATCAACTAGTAATTTATTTCCAACTTCACGGGCAACATTTGCAACATGACCGTTTCCAAGGCAATGTCCTTTACGTGCTGAAATTTCAAGATAAATATCATTTTCCTTTGCAATTTCTGCCTCTTCAATGGTTATTAATCCAGGATGACCTAAAATGTCCACATGTTCGGATTCAACAGCAGCCCTATTGGTTCCAGGAGTTACAGGTTCATTCAATGTTTCACCGTGAACAACAACAATTTTTGCACCTAATTCTTTTGCCCTTGCAGCTATTCTATCAATTGATTCGCAAGGGGCGTGTGTTACTTCAGCACCTAAAACTACAGTAATGTCCCAGTTGGAATTGATATCATCAATTGCATCCTGAATTGCCGGGATTGTTTCAACATTTGACCAATCAACATGGTCTGTAATCGCTATCGCTTCATGATTTAATTTCAAAGCTCTTCTTGCAAGTTCGGAAGGCAATAATTCACCGTCGCTAAATAAACTGTGCATATGTAAATCTATTCTTTTGTTCAAAATATAACCTCTTAATCTTAAATAATAATATTTTATATAATACGTTTAATATATACTTATACAACTTAAATTATTTTGAGGTATTAAAATGAAAGCAAAAGCTGTAAAAATGGCAGATGGTGTTTACTGGGTTGGTGTTATTCACTGGAATAGCAGAACTTTCCATGGATATGGAATTCCAGGAACCACATACAATGCATACTTGGTATTCGGTGAAGAAAAGACTGTATTAATCGATAATGTTTACAAAGGAATGTTTGAACAATTCGATGCAAGAGTAAAGGACGCTTTTGAACAGGAAGGCAAAGAATTTAAAATCGATGTGTTCGTTCAAAACCACTCTGAAATGGATCACTCAACTTTCTTAAGGGATACCATTGCTAAATACAATCCAGATGCAGAAATATATGCATCACAAAACTGTATTAACTTTTTAGAAGCACAATACCATAATTTTGGTGATTTAGAACTTAATGCTGTAGCCACAGGTGATGAAATTGACATTGGTGGAAGAACCTTAAAATTCGTTTCAGCCCCAATGTTGCACTGGCCGGACAGCATGTTCACATTCCTGGCTGAAGAGGGAATATTGTTTTCAAACGATGCATTCGGACAGCATGTATGTCACTCCAAAAGATTTGACAAAGACTACTCATTGGATTACCTATTAAAAGAAGCACAAAAATATTATGCTAACTTGGTAACTTTAGGTTCTCCAATGCTTAGAATGAAATTACAGGAAATCACTGACAATGGTCTTTTAGAACAAATCAAAATGATTGCGCCATGTCACGGTCAAATCTGGACTAACCCTGGACCAATTGTTGAAAAATACACAGAATGGGGATCTGGAGTATGCAAAGACAAAATCACTGTAATCTATGATACAATGCACCATTCAACTGAAAAGTTAGCTTTCCAAATTGCTGAAGGTATCATGAGCGAAGGTGTGGAAGTTGAAATGTACTTCATGCAGGAAGATGGTCCTGATGATGTAATTACCGACATTCTTGACTCCAAAGCTATTGCTCTCGGTGCTCCAACAATGATGAACAAGCCATTCCCAAGAATAGGTAACATGATGTACTGGTTGGATTGTGTTAACTTCAAGGGAACCGGCAGTGAGAAAAGTGCTTTAATCTTTTCATCCAAAGGATGGGGTGGTGGAGCTATTGCTAAACTCCAAAGGGATTTGGAAGAAGCAGGTTTCACAGTTACTGATACTTTAGATGTTTTATTTGTACCTGATGAGGATGTTTTAGCTGAAGCATTTGAAAAAGGTGCAGAACTTGCTCGTTCTATAAAAGAATAGTTTTTAACTATTCACTTTTTTTATTTTTTCTGAATTTTGTGTTGTATATTAATTTTTAAAATTTTTTTCATGTTGCCCTAATGCTTCTTTTTTAAATTTGTATTGGCGATAATTGTTGTTGTTAACAACATTTAAATATTATTTTCATTAAACTTTTTAATCAAGAGGTTAAATTATGTCAAGTTTAGTAATTTATTTTTCAAGAAGCGGAGAGAACTATTTCGGTGGCGAACTGAAAAACATTGAAAAGGGAAACACAGAAGTGATTGCAGAATACATTCAGGAATTGGATGGTGCTTATTTGTTTAAGGTTGAACCTGCAAAAGAATATCCTGCAGACTATATGAAATGTATTGATGTTGCAAAAAAGGAACAGCAATCCGATGCAAGGCCAGAAATCAAAAAGACATTAACAGATATTTCAGATTATGATACAATTTACATAGGTTTTCCGAACTGGTGGGGAACTCTACCGATGCCTATGTTTACACAATTGGAACAACTTGATTTTTCAGGCAAAACAGTAAAGCCGTTTGTTACTCATGAAGGGTCAGGTTTTGGTTCATCACAAGGTGATATTAATAAACTATGTGAAGGGGCAGAAATTAAGAAAGGACTGTCAATTCCAGGTGCAAATGTTTATGAGGCAAAGGATACTGTAAGATTATGGATTGATGAATAGAATTCTGTTAATATTTTTAATTTTTTTTTGTAAAATATAACGAGTTTCATTCAATTAATTAAAGAGGTATAAAATATGAAAATTTTAGCGTTACAAGCAAGTCCTAGGAAAAAAGGAAATACAAATAGAGTTTTAGATGAAATGATTAAAGGGGCAGAAGATAATGGCCATGAAGTTACAAAATACTTTTTGCATTCACTTGATATCAATCCTTGCAGTGGCTGTGAGGTATGCTCTAAAGGTAAAGACTGCAGATTTGAAGACGATGGGGCTGAAATCATTAATCAACTTGCAGATGGTGCAAGCGTCATTTTAGCTTCACCAATCTACTTTGGTCAAATGACAGCACAGGCAAAAACTATCGTTGATAGATTCTATTCTATTTTTCAACAATCCTGATAAAAAGTTCAATGGAAAGGCAGCAATGATTTTCACACATGCATTTCCTGATAAAGACATATATCAGGATTATATTAAGCTTACTGAAGCCCAACCTTTCATGAATAACACTGAACTTGAATATATTGAGACTTTGGAAGTTGCTGGAGTTAAATCCATAGGTGATGCTGATAAAGCTGAGGAAGACCTTAAAAAGGCTTATGAAATAGGTCAAAAATTTTAATAAAATGAAAAGACAATATAAATTAACATGAATAAATCAGTTTTTGTACCGGGTCATGTTACAGGTTTTTTCAATATTGAAAACCATGAAATAAGCTTAAAAAATGGATCATGTGGAGCTGGGTTTTTACTTTCAAGAGGAGTTAAAACCACCATTTCTCCATCTGATAAAATATCAATTGACGTTAATCAGGGCGATGAAACAGTCATTGAAGAGGTATTGAAAATTTTGGAAATCGACGATACCTTTAAGATTACGCAGGACATTCAACTTCCAATAGGTGCTGGCTTTGGAACGTCAGCAGCTTCAGCATTTAGTTTAACTTTGGCCATAAATGAATTTCTCAATTTGGGATATTCTCCGGAGCTGTGCGGTCAAATAGCCCATATGGCGGAAATTAATTTGGGTGCGGGTCTAGGTGATGTGATAGCTCAAACAGGTAAAGGAATAGTTTTGAGGACAAAACCTGGAGCTCCTGGAATTGGTGAAATTGAATCATTTAGAAAAGATGTTTTCATTGCCTATAAGACCTTCGGAACCATAAAAACTTCAGATATTATTTCTGATTCACATCACAGGGAGGTCCTTTCACAGGTTGGTTTAAAATATATTGAACTATTCGAAAAGGAAACTACCTTGGAAAATTTTCTCTCATTTTCAAACAGCTTTTCCATTGAAACAGAGTTGATGTCTGATGAAGTCAGAAATTTAGTTGATTATTTTAATTCTACGGAGGATATTTTGGGTAGTTCCATGGCGATGCTTGGAAATACTGTATTTGCCTTTGCATATGATGAAGATGCATTCAAAGATTTGGGCATTGAAGACTTGCATATATGTGAACTTAACAACATTGGTATTGTTTATGATTAAATTAAGTTATGACATTAAAAAATACCGCCAGGATTTGCTCGATTTGATAAATGATAATGATATTGTCATTGAACTTGGCTGTCACATTGGAGGTACAACAAAACTGATTTCTAAAAAATGTAACGTGATTGCCGTAGACAATTCTCCTGAAGCAGTCAATAAGATGAGTGAACTTGATGGGGTTGATTTCATTTCTGGTGATGTGAGGCGTCATGAAGTTTTGGCTGAAGCTTTTCAAAAGACACAAAAATGTGATGTGCTGGCAATCGATTTGGGTGGAGGTTATCACCCCGATACTGTTTTTAAGGTGTTTTATATTTGGTCATCCACTTTTAAGCCAAAACATACTGTTATTAGAAATCGGGGGCTTTTGGAATTTGTAAATTCTGCCAGTGTAAGTGATGAAAAATATATCTCTTTAGATGGTTTTCTTGATTCATATAATGATTCGGGAATTCCTCCATTGATAAAGGAATTTGATTTGTGGACACCTTCCCTGAAAAAATGATTATTGTTTGTATAATGTATATCAAATTTTATAATACCTATTTAAATATTAAATATTTTATATATTTGACTATAATATGATTTTTTCATATTTAAGGGGAGATTAACAATGAATTTTAAAAAAGTTTCAATACTATTTGCAGTATTTTTATGTCTATTCGTGACAATGTCTGCAATATCTGCAACAAGTGATTTGAATTCTACGAGCATTTCAGAGCAATCAGAAGAAATTTCTGTTGATTCTAATACAATAAATGATGTATCTAATAATAATGATTCTTCTTCAACAGATAATGTTGATTCAAAACAAAACACTACTTCTACTAATACCAATACTAACACCCAGCCTGTTGTAAGCAAACCAAAACCTGTCAAAAAAATTCCAACCAAAACAGAAGCTGATATTGTAGCTTTTAAGTATAAATCTAAAAACTATTTTAAGGTTGAAATTGAAGACAGATACGATGACGATATTCCTATTAAAAATGTAAAAGTTAAATTAAAAATTTATACTGGCTCCAAAAGTAAAACATATATTGTTAAAACTAATTCAAGGGGCATAGCTAAATTCAATACTCAGAATTTAAAGCCTGGATCTCATAAGGTTGTAATTACATCAGCCGATGACAGATACAAAATTAGTAAAGTGTCTAAAATCATAATAGGAAAACAATATTCTACAGTTCTCAAAGCAAAGTCCAGTAAAGTTTTAAAAACTAAAGATAAAATTGCTCTTAAATTCAAAAATGATTTTGATGAAAAGGAAGTAAAGGTTATCTTTAAAAAGAAATCGAAACATACTATAATTAGTAAAGCCAAATTCTATTTCAAGAATACATACACTGGAAAAGTTGTAACTAAAGTAGACTATTGTGATTTTGATGACGGTAGATGGGAAATGCCTGAAGAGGATTATCCTAATAGATTTACCTTACTCAAAGTTAAAGTTTGGTATTTGAAAGTTTAAAAAATTTAATTTAATTTTTTAACTTTTTTTAATTTTTTTTAGGCGAAAAAAATGAATAGTATTAAAAATAATGAATATTCTGAGTTTATTAAGAACGACAAGATTATCACTCATACGGTTAATGGAATTTCTCGTTTTCTAATTTTGTGGATTATAAAACATTATGGTCCGATTCATGGATATAATATTTCAAAAGAGTTTTCAGATATTTTTGAAAGTTTAATCAGTTCCGGCACTTTAAAAAAGTCCAATCCCAGCAAAATGTATCCAATTTTAAAAAATATGGAAGATAATGGTTTAATTGCTGGTGAAGATGTTTTTCAGGACAATAAAAAAGTAAAATTTTATTCAATAACTGAAAAAGGTGATTTTTTACTGGATTTTGTCTGTAAGAATTTTAATAATATACGTAAAAGTCCTAAAGGATCATTGTTTTTTGATGATTTTTTGAATTTTTAATTTTGGAATATCCTGTATATGTTTTATTATTTTTATTAATATTTTTTTATATTATTTTTTCATAAGTTTGAATTTTTGTTAATTTTTTATACCTGTTTTTTTATCATATTTTAAATTTAATCCAGTATATTTTGCATGATTGTCCAGATTAGTACAATTAATGTTATATATCATAATCAAGAAAAATATAATTCATAAGTATTTTGAGGCTTAATAATGATAGGTAAAAAAATTCGTTTAGAAAGAATTATAAACAGAAATACTAAAAGAACTGTAATCGCACCTATGGATCATGGTGTTTCCAGCGGTCCAATTCCAGGTATTATCGACATGGATGAAACAGTAGAAAACATTTCCCAAGGTGGTGCTGATGCAATTTTAATGCACAAGGGAATTGTACAGCAAGGACACAGGGGTTACGGAAAAGACATTGGATTAATCGTACATTTATCCGCAAGTACTTCTCTTGCACCTGATCCAAATGATAAGGTAACTGTAACAAGTGTTGAAAAAGCAATCCAACTTGGAGCAGATGCAGTATCCATTCACGTAAACCTTGGAAGCGAAACAGAAAGCCAAATGTTACAGGAATTAGGTGAAATAGCTGAAACCTGTGATTACTGGGGAATGCCTTTACTTGCAATGATGTATCCTAGAGGCCAAAAAGTGGAAAACGAACATGATGTGGAATTCGTTAAGCATGCTGCCCGTGTAGGATCTGAACTTGGTGTGGACATTGTAAAAACCAACTATACTGGAGATCCTGATTCATTTAAAGAAGTTGTGGAAGGAGCAATCGTTCCTGTTGTAATTGCAGGTGGTCCTAAAGTAGACACAGATGAAGACTTATTGAATATGGTAAAAGATTCTCTTGAAGTTGGCGGTGCTGGTGTAGCATTCGGACGTAATCTCTTCCAAGCTGAAAACCCTGGTAAAATTACAAGAGCTATTGCAGAAGTAGTTCACCATGATTTAGAAGTTGAAGAAGCTTTAAAATTCTTAAAATAAGGTGGTTGTATGCAAAACAAATTCGCTTGGATAAGCACTCCTGATGAATTGTGGGATGATAAAAAGGAAATGATAACCACAGCATTGGAATCTGGAATTGACCATGTTTTGGATTTGGATGACATAGAACAAATCAGAAAGCTGGGAAATGTAAAGATTATTGCAAACACTGATGATGCTGACATATATCTTGTTGGTATTAATGGGGAAGGTGACGGCTTTATCGAGCTAAAAGATGACTTTTCAGATTCAGTTGATATTGCAAATGCTAAAAAAGCAAAAAGCGAAGGAAAAACTGTATGTGCATATATAAAAATCACAGACAAAGTTCATGAACAACTTGCAGTAAAATTAGGTCCTATTGTTGACTATATCATTCTTGTGGGAACGGACTGGACAATAATTCCACTTGAAAACATCATTGCAGACTTGCAAAAGGAAGATGTTGAAATAATTGCTGCTGTACGTGATTTGGATGGTGCAAAAGTAGCTCTTGAAACATTGGAGCACGGTACTGATGGAGTAATCTTTGAAGCAAATGACTTCAACAATACAAAAAAGATTGCTGAAGAAGTAGTTAAAGCATCACAAACCAAATATGAATTGAAAATAGCTACAGTAACAAATGTAAAGCCATTGGGATCAGGCGATAGAGTTTGTGTTGACACAACAGACATGATGAAACCTGGAGAAGGAATGCTTATAGGTTCATATTCAAAATCAATGTTTTTGGTTCATTCAGAATCTTTGGAAAGCGAATATGTGGCTTCACGTCCATTTAGAGTCAATGCAGGTCCCGTTCAGGCATATGTGATGGTTCCTGGAAACAAAACAAGGTACCTTTCAGAGCTTGTAGCTGGAGATGAGGTTTTAATTGTAAACACTGAAGGCGAAACAAGAACTGCATATGTGGGAAGAAGCAAAATTGAAAGAAGGCCATTGATATTGATTGAAGCTGAATATGAAGGACAAACCATCAGAACCCTTCTTCAAAATGCTGAAACAATAAGAATAGTTGATGAAAATGATGAACCTCTTTCAGTAGCTGACATAAAAACAGGCGATAAAGTGAAAGTGTATATTGAAACTAATGCTCGCCACTTTGGTATAGCTATTGATGAGACCATAATAGAACAATGAGTGTGATTTGATGCCTGAAATCAGAGCTTTTCTTGCAATCGATTTGGATGAGGATTTAAAACCTAAAATAAATAAGATTATTAAGAGTTTTAAGGAAATTGATGCCAATATAAAGTATGTTGATTTGGCCAATCTCCATTTTACATTAAAGTTTTTTGGAGACATTGATGTTGAAGGAATTGATTTGCTTTCTCAGAGAATATCCAATGTTGTATCCGAATTTGAACCTTTCAATATAAAAATAAAGGGCTGCGGTGCATTTCCAAACAATAATCATATCAAGGTTATTTGGGTTGGCCTTGAAGGTGATGAAATTCTTAAAAGTCTGCATGACAAATTGGATGTCGAATTTAAAAAACTCGGTTTTGAGGCAGATAAAAAATTTTCATCTCATTTAACCATCGGACGGATGAAATCCGCTAAAAACAAAAATAAGGTTAAGTCTCAAATAGAATCTTTCAGCGAGGTTGAAATTGGTGAGATGAGTGTAGATAAAATTGTCCTTAAAAAATCTACATTAAAACCATCAGGACCAATATATGATGATATAAACATATTTGAATTGTGATTATATGGATTATGAAGCTATTTTAAAAGATATCAAGCCAACAATTGATGAAAAACAACACATTGATGATGTTTCATCAAGAATTATGAATTTTTTACAGAATGCATGCGACAGTAGAAATATTGACGCAAACGTTAACCTGGTAGGTTCCGTTGCTAAAAATACAGCACTTAAAGGAAAATCAGACATTGATATCTTCATAGCATTTCCATTGGATACTGAAAAGCAATATCTAAAAGATAAAGGTCTTGAATTGGCACATTTATGTTGCAGCGAATTTGATAGTAATCCTGAGCATCATTTTGCTTCCCATCCTTATGTAACAACACATATTGAAGATTGTGAAGTTGATATCGTACCATGCTATCAGATAGAGGATGGAAGTGAGCTTAAATCAGCGGTTGACAGGACAATCCTTCATACTCGCTATGTTAAGGATAAGCTAGAAGGAAATCAGGATGATGAGGTTTTGCTCCTAAAACGCTTCATGGCGATGACCGGAACATACGGCTCCGAGTTTAAGGTAGGTGGATTTGCAGGTTATCTGTGTGAGCTGTTAATTATTAACTACGGCAACTTTGAAAATACTTTAAAAGCAGCCATGGACTGGAAATTCGGTGAAATAATTGATCTTGAAGGCTATGGAACCAGTGAACAGTTTAAAGATCCTTTGATAGTAATCGATCCGACTGATGAAAAACGTAATGTGGGTGCAGCTTTAAGATTGGACAAGATGGCGGAATTCATACAGTCTGCACGTAACTTTATATTTTCAGACAATAAAGAAGATTATTTTTACCCTATTGAAAAAAATTTAAATAAGCAGGATATTCTAAACGAATTTAAAAAGAGAAACAGTGATTTGATTGCATTCAGATTTAACATTCCAGACATGCCTTTGGATACGCTCCATCCTCAGCTTAGAAAAACATGTGAATCTCTTGAAAGAAAACTGAATGATAAAGAGTTCAATGTATTTAAGGCGGATTACTGGAGTGATGAGATAATAAACTGTGTTATTCTTTTGGAAATGGCTTCATCAAAATTAAATGATGTTGAAATTAACAAAGGGCCTAAGGTTTTCATCAACAAGGCATGTGAAAACTTCGCTAAGAAATATGGTCGTGAAAACTGCTATGTTCAGGATGATTACTTAGTTCACATGCAAAAAAGGGAATTTGTCAGTGCAACAGATTTTATTTCACATATTTTTACAAAGGAACACATCAACCTTATCAAAGTTGGAAAAAATCTTAGAAATAACCTTATTAATACCTTCGAATTCATTGATGTTGAAGATATTGATTTGGAATTTCTTGATGATTTTTTAAATCCTGGCCAGTATATTGTAAGGTGAAATGCCCCAAATTGCAAACTAGGGGCCAATAGATAAGTTAATGCGATTTTCATTTTCAATCATAAGATTAATATATATTTTTGACTATAATATTAGGTATACCTAAAAGTGATATCATGACCAGAAAAACTTACTTGTATGAATGGGGAAATGAAGATTACAAAAACCTCACAGAAATAGAAAAAGAAGCATTCAGAAAAGCGGATGAACTGAACGATCGCATATTGGACTTAAAGATAATGATTGATGATATGAACGAAGGTTGGGATGAATACATCCGGTTTCTTGAAGATAAAAATATATCAAAATACTGTGAATTCAAATGCAGGGAAGCAATAGAATTCGATGAGGAACTTTTAAGGGCAATTGTCAATACATTGAAAAAGTCACTGACAGACACAAACAAATCGATAAATTACAATTACAAAAAAATTAAAATCAATCGCGCAATTGATGGATAGAAAATTATATTATATTCAATTTTAATATAGATTAATATGTCAGAGATTAAAAAACTCACGGCAGATATAGATGTTGGGGAGTACTATGAGAAATATGTGGATTTTGAGGAAGTCTCAAAACTCTGCATAGAAGAAGAGGAGATGTTGGGATACAATTGGAACTATCCCCCATTTGAATTTGATGTTGATGAAGTATGGAACTCATACAATAAGCTGAAAATCATTGCTTTTAAAATTGATTTTTCCGAAGAGGAACTGGCGCACACTTTTGAGGAAAAAGAACTGGAATTCATTCTAAAGAGATTCGAAAGAATGAAAGTCAAGTTCATGAATGAAATTTACATGCTGGAAGATGAAAACTCTTTAGGACTCTTTTTAGGAAAATGCAATCTATGCATGAGATGTACAAGAGAATTCAACATGCCATGTAAGATGCCCTTTAAAATGAGATATTCACTGGAATCCCTTGGCGGTAAAGTGGATGAAAGCATCAGAGATATTTTCGGATATGAAATTAAATACGCTCAAGACGGAAAACTGCCTGAATATCTGATATTTGTAGGCGGATTATTATATGATAAAAAATAGGTGATAAAATGAAAGTAAGTATAATTGGAGGAACCGGACCACAAGGACTTGGAATTGCAGAAAGATTAGCTATTGCTGGTGTTGATGTAATTGTAGGTTCAAGAAAAGAAGAAAAAGCATTGGATGTAGTTGCACAAGCAAAAGAAGATTTGTCAGATTATGATTTATCAAATATGGTTGGAATGGCAAATGAAGATGCTGCAAAAGAAGGTGACGTATTGATTATTACTGTACCATTGGCAGCTCAAAAACCAACAATCGAAGGAATCAAAGAATTTTGTGCTAATAAAATTGTCATGGATGCAACTGTACCTTTAGAAACTGCAATCGGTGGAAAACCATTCAGATTCATTGACCTTATGGAAGGATCAGCTGCTGAAAGAACCGCTTCAATTCTTGAAGGAACCGGTGCAAAAGTCATCTGTGCATTCTGTAACATTTCAAATTCCCATTTGGCAAACATTCCTGAAGATATTGACTGTGACTGTCTGATTGCAGGTGATGATGCTGAAGCTAAAGCAACAGCTGCTGAAATCATTGACAAGATTCCGGGAATCAAAACAATTGACTGTGGAATTCTAGAAAAAGCACGTATAATTGAAAAAATCACTCCATTACTGATTGGATTAAACATAAAATACAAATCACACTATGGTGGTTTAAGAATTACAGGAATTCCTGCACTCGATAAGGAATAGATATAAATGGATTCATTTGAGACTTTAATTGGAAAAAACATTAATGAAGTAGTCTTGAATGAATCAGATACTTTTTTTGTTGCTCCATTGGAGTATTTTTATAAGAATTGTGGCAAGAGATATCCCGCTTCAAAGCTTAAGCTTGTAGACTTGGATTATTTTGACATGATTGACTTTACTGAACTGTTTAAGTTTGAAGCCATTTTGATAATCTGGTATTTTGGAGATATAATCACTGATTTGGAGCTTTATTATTTAAGCAACGATTTTGACATTTTGTTAATGGATTATTACTATATTAAAAAGTCAATTGATGATGGTGAGGCTCATAAACTACGTGAAGGCGATACCAAATATTTGGGAGCTTCTAGATTGGATGAAAAAGTTCTTCAACCTAACAGTGATAAATTAGCAAATAAGCGTGAACTTGTTTTAAAAAAGAAGTATTTGCAGAAAATACTTAATGAAATCAGTTTCAAATGCAGTAATCCATGAATTGCTAGTTTTTATTTTTTTAATAAATATAACAAAGTAAATATACTTTTTTTACTAAAAATAATTTTATGGTTGATGTCTTTTTGTATTCAGTATTTGAAGAGAATCTCATTATTCTAATTCAGACTTATCTGATTGGATTAGCACCATTTTTTAGCCAAGTTGGAGGTCTTGTTTGGAAACATCTGTTGGTTATTTTTATTTTAATTCTATTTTGGGCTGTAGATAAACAATTGGGGCGAATTGTTGGAATGTCATTTGTTTTTAATGGTGTTGTGACATCAATTATTAAAATTTCCGTTTTAAGGAAAAGACCTTATTTTATAAATTCAAAAATAAAATGCCTGCAAGCTCCAAAGAATCATTCCGCTTCAATTTATAGTGTGAAAGCTCAGGGATATTCATTTCCAAGTGGCCACACTTCTTCAGGGACTTCTGTGTATGGTTCAATTGCAAATTACTTCAGAAATAAATATATAACAATCATCTGCATGTTTTTTATCATGTTAATTGGATTTTCACGTATTTTTTTGGGTGTACATTTTCCAAGTGATGTTCTGGCAGGGATTATGATTGGATTGGCAATCGTTTTTTTCGTATCATTTTTGTTCCATAGGTTTGATTCATTCTGGCCATATTTGATATTGTTTGTATGTTTGATTCCGGGCATATTTTTAGGAAGTAAGGGGATCATCATTAGAATATGTTGGTTTTTGGGTTTTGCATTAGGCTTTTTATTTGAACAGAAATTCATTAATTTTGAAAAACCTGAAGGTGTTTTACGAGCTATTTTAAGAATTATTTTTGGGATTATTTTGTACGTGATTTTAATTAATGTATTTGACATGAAAATTTTTGATTTAGGTTTATTAAAATTCGTTTCAACATTTTTAACATATTTTTTACTGATTGCAATCTATCCAATACTTTTTGATAAGATTAAGTTTTTTTCTTAATTGTGCTATAATGCATTAAATTAGATATAAATCTTGATTTATGAATAAAATCAAATTAGTATAATATTTCATGAGGATTTTACTCGTAGATATGGTGTTGACGGCATCATTGTGTGCCTTATGATAAATGATGGTGATGTTTACTATTCAAAATTGTCAAATTCTCTTTGGGCATTCTCATAGAAGTATCCTAGTTCTCGACCATTGACGAATATGTGGCTTACTGTAATTGAAATGCTCATTTCAAAGTTTTCGTTTACTTTTCCCCATGTGACTAACGGCTGGATTGCTTTTCCATAAACAGTGCAATTGGTTAACATGTCAAAATCAACCCAGGGGATGCATGAAAAATTTGCTATATTTTCCAAATCCCTTTTTTCCATTTCAATCAAAAAGCTTTCACTTTTGCCACTTAGAATATCGGCTGATAGGTCTTTTACATAATCATGCCAATCGATAATGCTGTCAAATTCCTGAGGAGTTTGAACTCTCATCTCACAGTAAATGCCTTCATCTTCATTCATTATTGGAGTCACACCATCCAAATAATCAAATTCAACTGCTTTATTGTCAATTATTCTTCTTTTAAGTTCATCAACAGAGTTAACTGCATTCATAAGACATCCAAGGCTCATTATGAAAAATGATTTGTCATTTTCATGACACCAGTTCCATAGCTTTTCAACATTAACTCTTGCAGACATTGAATATCTGGTTGATTGAAAATTAATAAAAGGATTTTCATCTAAATTAAATTCAATTTCTCTCATTTAAAAAACCTTAATCTTTTTATATCATTTTTTAATATATATTATATTGTATAAATCTTTAATGGGTTTGTTATAATGAAAGTAGTAATCGTAGGTGGTGGAGCTGGAGGAATTTCAACAGCTTCAAATATTCGCAAATTGGATCAAAATATAGAAATTACAGTTCTCACAAGAGACAATAAGGTAGCATATTCACCATGCGCCATTCCTTATGTATTGTCAGGTACAATCGAATCATTTGATGATATTATAATGAGAACTCCTGAAGATTATAAGGAAAAGAACATTGACGTAATTACAGAAGTGGAAGTAACTGAAGTTGACAGTGACAAAAAAACTGTTACTTATGAAAAAGATGGCAAAAAAACTGTCATTGATTATGACAAATTGGTTTTAGCTACTGGCGGTAATCCGTTCGTGCCTCCAATGCAAGGAGTCGAGCTTGATGGGGTATTCAGAATCAGAAATATTGATGATGGTATTAAAGTGCAGGAAGCAATGAAGGATGCCAAAAGTGCTATTGTAACTGGTGCAGGTTTGATCGGTATTGAAATTGCATTTGCCCTTAAAAAACAAGGTTTGAATGTTATTTTAAGTGAAATGTTGCCTCAAATTGTACCAAGATCCCTTGATAAGGATATGTCTGACATTTTGGTAAAGTATCTTGAAATGGAAGGTATCAATGTGGTTTTAGGAAAACCGATTACCAAATTGATAGGCGACGGAAAAGTTGAAAAGGCATGCTTTGGTGATGAGGATCTTTATGATGCAGACATGGTTATTATGGCTACAGGTGTTCGTGCGGAACTTGACTTGGCCCGCATGGCAGGCTGTGAAATCGGAAGATGGGCTGTCTTGGTAAATGACAGGATGGAAACTTCCGTTGAAGATGTATATGCTGTAGGGGATTGTGTTGAATCCAAAGACTTGATTTTAGGTTCAAATACCATTTCTCAATTGGGTACAACTGCAGTCCGTGAATCCAAAACATTAGCCCGTACCATTTGCGGTAAAAAGTCCAAATTCAATCCAGTTTTAAATTCAATGGTTTCAAAAGTGGGAAAATTGGAATTTGGTGCTGTAGGATACACTACAAGTTTTGCTCAACAAAACAGAATCAGACCTGTTGTACAAAAGGTACAAGCACTTACAAGAGCTCGCTATTATCCTAATGCCAAACCTATGGATATCAAAGTTATATGTGATGGAAACGGAACTATTATTGGTTGTCAAATCATTGCTGAAGAGAGAGTTGCTGAAAGAATCGATACAATGACTTTGGCAATTACTGAAGGTTTGACATGCTTTGATTTAAGTAATATGGAATTTGCTTATGCGCCACCTGTATCAATGGTTACAGACCCATTAATCCTTGCCGTTGAAGAAGTAAGTAAAAAATTTAATTAATTAAAATATTTTGGAGATGATATTAATGCCTGAACATGGTCACGGTCATCATGGTCACGGAGGCCAAATGACTCCTGAACAACAAAGACAAATGATTGAACAAGAATTGAGAATAGCAAAAAATCTTGGTCAGATTAAACATAAAATAGTTGTAATGAGTGGAAAAGGAGGAGTTGGAAAATCTACTGTTGCAGCTAACATAGCTGAGACTTTACAAAGCCTAGGCTTTAAAACCGGTATTTTGGATGCAGATATTCACGGACCAAACATTCCAAAAATGTTAGGTCTTGAATTATACGGTGAAGCATTCAGTCAAAACCAATTCGATACATTCAAAGAAATCACTGAAGCAAGACTTGCAGAAAAAGATTTTGAAACAGATGAAGAAAAATTAGAATATATTGAATCTATTAAAGAGGAATTCAATACTACAATGTTTCCAGTAACATTGCCAAGCGGCTTGAAAGTAATGTCAATGGCATTTTTACTTGAAAGCATGGATACTCCAATCATCTGGAGAGGTCCTCAAAAAACAGGAGCAATCAAGCAATTGATTTCTGACTGTAATTGGGGCGAACTTGATTATTTAATCATTGATAACCCGCCAGGAACTGGTGATGAACCTTTAACAGTATTGCAAACTATTCCAGATGCAGATGCAGTAATTATGGTAACAACACCTAATGTTGTATCTCAGGAAGATGTTTTGAAATGTGTTAAGATGGTTGGCATGATGAACATCAAAAAAATCGGTCTTGTTGAAAACATGGCTTATTACATGTGTCCTCATTGCGGTGAAAAATTGCATATTTTCGGCAAAGGCAATGGTGAGAAGTTTGCTGAAGAGATGGAAATTGAATATTTAGGTGATTTGCCAATTGAAGAAGCAGTTTCAAATTCACCAAATGAAGATGCAACTATTTCAACATTAAATCCTGATGATGAAGTTTCAAAAAGATTTAAGGAAATAGTTTTAGAAATAAATGAGAAATTTTGTTAAATCAGTGTAATGTTGATTATATAACTTACACGAGCTATATTTACGATGTATCCTAAGAAATTAGGATCTTCTTTTAATTTTTTATTGTATTTTTCCAGTTTGTCGATGATGTATTCCTTGTTTTCATCCATTACGTTTAATGAAAAGTATTGCATTCCATTTTTATATTCCAAAGCATCGGTAAAGATAGGAACAAGATAATTGCCGTCATTGCCATATGGAATCTTGACTGGTTCTCCATCTTCAATGGAAATGATGAATTCCTTGTCTTTGATGTATTCCTTAATTTCGGATTCTGTTTTTTCAATGGCTTTCTGATTTTCGTTTTCACCATGCATGTAAATCATGTTTATATGGTTCTTTAACTCTGGATGTTTTATTTCTTCGATTTTCATTGTATCTATTTTTTGTTTTCATTGTTTAAATAATCTTCAATTTTGTCTTTTGGTATGAATTTCAATGCTGCTGAGTTGATGCAATATCTTGGAGACCCTCCAGGTCCGTCATGAAAGAGATGGCCAAGATGTGAGTTTGATTTTGCACTTCTCACTTCTATACGTGTTGTTCCATAGGAAAAGTCTCTGTTCTTTGTTATTACATCTTCTGAAATTGGCTTTGAAAATGCAGGCCAGCCACATCCCGGATCGAATTTGTCTTCAGAAGAGAATAGAATTTCACCATTTACTACATCTACATATACACCATCTTCAAAAAAGTTATCATATTTTCCACTAAATGGTGGTTCTGTCATAGAAAGCTGTGTTATTTCATACTCTTCACGGGTTAAGTGGTCAAATTCTTTATCATCTATTAAATTTAAATCAACATGACAATAGCCCTGTGGGTTTTTCTCAAGATATTTCTGGTGATATGATTCTGCAGGGTAAAAGCTGTTTATGGGACCAACTTCAACGACAATTTTTTCGGGATCCTCATTCTGCTTTTTGGCAAAAAATTTCAGGACACATTCCCTTTGTGAATCTTCCTGCCAGAAAACCCCGCTTCTGTATTGTGTTCCAAAATCATTACCTTGGCGATTGATGCTGTGTGGGTCAATAATCATGTAAAACTTTTCCAAAATTTCTTCAAGGCCAATGATTTTTGGATTGTATGTGACCTTGACACATTCCGCATGACCTGTTTTGCCACTGCAAACCTTTTCATATGTTGGTGCAAGGTCGTGACCATTTGCATAACCCACTTCCGTCTGGTTCACTCCTTTCAAGCGTGAAATAAATGCTTCAATACCCCAAAAACATCCTCCGGCTAAATATATAACCTGTAATTTTTCAAACATGTTAATTACTATATGTGTGAAATATTTAAACCTTGGCATTTCAAATTCCGGCAAAAATCTTTTTTATTATAACTGTCAAATTAATAATATAGATTGGAGGAACTCTAATGTTTTACAGTACAATAATGAAAATTGATTCAATTGATAGATTAAGAGATATTAGGGATGCATTACTTGTAGAACAAGGTATAAATCCTACTCGTCAAGGAGAACAAGCTATTAAAGTAGTAGTTGAAAGAATCGATGAAATTCAAGCTACTTTAGATAAATCAGCAACTAAAAATAGAAATCGTAAGTGATTTTAGTGTTAAGACGTGTTAGTAGCAACAGACGACTTTTAAGAAAAAGAATGTATAAGTCACCACATTCTCGTCATAGAAATTCACTGTATTATCGTGAAAACAAAAATCAGGCTAAACCTCATCAGGAAGAATATAGAACTTCCCATGCTCCTGTTGTAAAACGTAAAAGAAGACCTAAAAGAGAAGTTATTAACGGCTTTAAAATGTCTTATAGGTACAAATACTATAATGATGATGTTGTCGAGGAAGATGAGATAGAAGAAGATTTGGATGAATAATCTCTTCTTTTTTTAAATTTCTCCGTTTCTTCCCATGTTAAAGTTTTGAGAATGAGGATTGATAACAAAGCCCTGGAAATATTCATCCTCTTCAGCTATTTTTGCAATGTCTTCATGTGTCAGGACTTTCATCTCAAGATTGTCTAAAAACAATTCTGATATTTTTGAACTTCCTAAAGCGTATTCTCTGATGTCTGTAAAGATAGGAATGATATACTCCTTGCTTGTATCACTCAGCATTAATTTTACAAATTCATTTTTTTCATCGATTAATGTAAAGTAAATTTCTTTGGGATATGTGTCTTTGATGTTGTTTTTTATTGCATCAAGCTCTATTGAGTTTTCATCTTTTAATTTTTTTACCATGTCGGCATAGATTTGAATATAATCCTTAAGCTGACTTTTGGAAGCTTTTACATTATTTTTCTGATAGTCTTCGTAATCTTTAGGAGTCATATTTATTCACAACAATCGTGAACATCTTCGCTGCCAATAACAAAGTCCCATTGTGGTGCGTTAATTGCAAGACCAATGAATCCTTCATCATCAGAGTAATCAGCTAAAATTTCACTTCCAACTTTTTTATCACATTCAAATTCATTTTCACCGAATTGTTCTTTAAAAACAGCAATTGCTTCTTCGGCTTCTTTTTCATCGGTATAAACAGGAATGACGAATTCTTCATCTTCGTCTTCTTCACTGACGATTAGTGCAACTACTTCCTTTTCTTCACTCAAAGCATTAGAAACGATGATGAACTCTTCATGGAATACTTGGTGTTCAATTTCATGGTATATTTCACCAAGCTCTTCAATCTGTTCTTTATTGTCATCTTCAAAAGATTCAGGAAGTTCTTCTGAATTTTCCAATTCCTTTTCTATTTTTACATTCAACTCATCGTCAAGTTCTATAAATTTTTCTACTAATTGTTTAAGTTCACTCATAATAATCCACCTAATTAATTAATAATCGTTAAAAAAAGTCTTTAAAAACAAATGAACATTCTCTTCCTAAACACCACTAAAGGAATACAAACGAATGCTCATTTCAACCATCACCATTGTTCATATTATAAAAAAATAGTATATAACAATATGAACAATACTATTTATAATTTCAACCTATATAAAGTTTTAGTTTCTCAATAGATATTAAAAATCACTTTCAATACTTTTGATTAGGTTATAGATAATTTTATTTGTTGAAACATCAACATTATTTTTCTCACCAAGCTCAATGACTTTGCCGTTTAACGAGTCAATCTCTGTTCTGATTTTTCTTTGAATGTCATGATGGGTTGATGAGAAATGTTCATAGGTATCAGGGACAAGTTTGGAGTAAAAAATGTCCTTATACTCTTTTGAACTATTCCAAAGGGTTGAATAGCCTGATAATTTAATGACTTCAAAGATTTCATCAATGATTTTATCCATTATTTCTTTTGAATATTCATTTTCAGTTAATTTTCCATAGTTCACATTCAATATTGCGCCCAAAGGATTTAGGGCACAGTTGTAAATCATTTTTGCCCACAGGTATCTGTCGACTTCATGCGTAATCTCACATTTGATTCCGGATGCTGTAATCATATCGGCTATCTCATTTAGGGAATTTGGATTTTCATGCTGAAGCGATCCAAGCAAAATGGGTTCGGTATAAACGGTAACCTCGCTTATGTGTCTTTCATGCCTTCTGAATCCTGTAATGACTCTTGCCGAAAAAACCTTATCTTTAGGGAAATATTCAAGATATGCTTCATCATTTCCAAATCCATTCTGGAAAATAATTATTTTGCCTGTGTCATTAAGAATTTCCTTGTGGTTATTTAGGTTTTCAGCAATTTCTCTGTTGGCTGTTGTTTTTGTTGCTATGAAAATATAGTCAAAAGTATTTTTTGGAATTTCCGAGTATTTTTCATAAACCGGGATGTCCTTAATTTCATAATGTTTGAACAATCCGCATCTTTTTATTCCATTTTCTTTAATTGCAGTGGCAGTTTTGCCTCTTGCAAAGATTGAAACTTCTGCTCCCTGTGATGCGACTGAAGCTGCTAGGCCTATGCCCACTCCTCCAGCACCTATTAATAAAATCTTCATAATATCTGATTTGCTTTTCATCATTGAAATACTTTTTAGGCAAATCTAAAAGATAAATGCATTCAAAATTCTTGATTTTGGATAAACTAAATAATTATTATTTTATTAACCTAAAAATAATACAAAAATAGATTAATTTAAATATAATGAATTTATTATATATCTATTAATTAAAGAGGCATACTCATGAATTATTTGCAGCGTGAAAATAATATTCAAAGGATATATCTGACTGAAAACACTTTGGATGTTTCGGAAATATTGGATGAAAACTATGATTATATTGTTGAGTCCATGAAAAATGAAGACTTTTCAATTAAAAATCCAACATGCAGCCTGTTCAAGGAACTGGTTTTCGACAATAAGGTGGTTGGATTCTGCACATATGACTATTCAAGGCACTTCATGACTTCTGCACTAAACAACATCTATGTCATTCCCCAATTCAGAGGAAACGGGCTGTTTTTTGAAGAACTTGAAAAGACTATGAAAGAGCAGAACAAGCCAAGCATTGTTGAGCCAACAAGACTGGTCGTTGAGCTTTTGATGAGGTATGGATTTGCAAAAAAAATCACCGACAATATCGTTGCAAGTTCCATTGAGTTTATCGTGCCTGGAGCCCATGTTCTGTCAAATATTGAATATGATTCCTCCGAGGAGCTGGCTACACATTTTTATGATTTAAATATATGTGCAAGTATTCATTTTCTGGATTTGGAAAAGTCACACGTTGCATACAGTGGCCCTCTGAATTATGATATTATGCATTATGACTGTTTGGAAAAGAGAAGCCAAATGGATGATGGGTACTTTGAAAATATTAGGGAACTGTTCCTGAAACATGATGATGACTTTATAGATGCTGTCATTGAACTTGAAGAAAACCTTAACCTTAAGACCTACACATTGGAAGAAGTCATAGGTGAGGGTGATGAGTTCTCGCATTATATAGAATCATTGATTGATGATGCTCATGTAACTCGTCAAAAGGCTTTGGAAATCAAAAATCAAATAAAAGAGGAATATGAGGCCGGAATGATATTGAATGAATCATTATTGATTAGACTGGCATATCTGTTTGAAAAACCATCTGAAGCAACTATTAAATCCCACTCAGATACATGTCCCTACTGTGACATGCCAATTGATGACCATGACAGGTTTTGCCATTTCTGTGGGATAAATCTGAATTATGACAGTGAGAATATGTTCGATAGCCTGATGGATACCATAAAAACTCCAAGCGGCGATTTTAAAGAAGACATTAGATATGTTGCATACAAGTTTCTGAAATTGATTGATGATGGAATTGAGTTTGAATATGCTGTCCGTACAATTGAAAATACCTATAACATAACCTGGGAAAAACTTAATGAATTTCTTGAAGAAAACAATTATTTCAATGGTGAAATAACTGAGGAAGGCTATGAATTTATCCTGAACCATCCTCTCAATTACTATGAAGAATTTGATATGAGCTGTATTGATTACACTGATTTTGAAAGGTATTTCTACAAAAACTCTGATTTAAGTGGAATCGAGATATGTTTGAACTATTTAAATCAATTTAGCGATGATCAGGATGTCCAGGAAATAATTTCAGAGATTAAAAATTACATCTAATATTCATCGCAAAGTTTCCTGTATGTGCAGTATCTGCATAGAAACTGCCTTCTGGCGGGAAACTTTCCGTCATTTATTTTTTCTCTAACTTCATGCAGTGTATCGATTGCATGATTGATTTCACTTTGATTTAGATATTTGCGTTTATTGTCTTCATTGCAAACATCCAGCAGTCTCAATTTTCCGTTTTTTGTAAAAAATATTCCCACACTTGAAACATTTCTTCCGTAGACATTTTCAACAAGCAGCTTATAGTAGCATAGCTCCAGCCGGTACTTTGAAAATGAACTTGATTTGGAAGTTTTATAGTCAATAATGACAAGGCCTCCATTTTCATCCTCTAAAATAATATCACAAATGCCTGAAAACCTGTTTTTTTCATCAAGAAGATATTCTTCATTGGAGTATAGCTTATAATTGTTTTCAACAAAGACTTCATTAAAAAATAGGCTTAGGTTGTCAATATGCTCAGTTAAGTCATATCCGATATCCAAATCATAGGTAATCTTTATAAGCTCGTTTCTTGTGTCGATATCGCTTATGTTATCGCCGAACTTTTCTGTGAACTTTTCGGCTATCTGATGAACATCGCTTCCAAGTGCCATATATTGGTTTTGTGGCATTTCAATTTCATCAATATACTGAAATTTGAACTCCAAAGGACACTTGAGATAAGAATTTACTTTTGATTTAGATAATTTCATAGTAACACTTAAAAAAAAGTTTTTTGAGAGTAAAAAACTCTCTTAATTAAAATTTTACCATCTGCTAATTTTACCATCATTGCTTGAAGAGCCACCGATGGTATCAATAATGTTTTTACAGGAATTAATGAAATACTCGCTGTTGTCATAAGTAACGTTGGTTCCACTAATCTTGTAATTCTGATTGTTTTTAGCAAAATAGATGTCAGAATTGTAGCCTTCACCACTTTCTTTGTATAAGAAATATGCCTGTACTCCATTTTGATTAATCTCTTGATTGGAGGAGTATGTTCCTTGACTGATTAGGCTGTTATAGGTATCATTCAAATTAAGCGAACTGTCGATTTGCTCAACTAAAATGCTCATTCCTGTTCTATTGTCAACTAATCTAATAGCAGTATCGTTAACTTTGGAATCTGTAAAGTTGCCTATTTTGGAAAAGCTACTGTCACCAAGTTTAACGTCTTTATTACCAGCATCAACAGTGGTGGTAGTGTTATCATTTGAATTAAGAATATTTAAGCCATTGGCACCTACATTAATGCCAACATAAATAACAATTAAAATGATAAGTAAAGCATAAAGTTTTTTCATACTGTCCATACTAAATTATTTGATTTTTAACTATATATAATTAAGTTAAAACAAAGTGGTTTATGATAATGCATTTTTTCATCATTTGAACTATTTGACATGATGATTTGAGCAAGTTAATTGGATATTGTCAAAACTATTTTTAATAAGTTTCAACAAAATTTAATAACAAGTGACATGAGAGTATTCACTTATAAAATCGGAGAGTAATAAAATGAAAATTGTAGCACTTCAAGCAAGTCCGCGTAAAGGTGGAAATTGTGATGTATTAATGGATGAAATGATTAAAGGTATTGAAGAAAACGGCGGAGAAGTAGTTAAATATTACTTGGAAAAAGAGGACATTGCACCATGTAAAGCATGCATGTACTGTGCTGAAAATCCTGAATGCGTTCGTGCAGATGATGGTAACAAAATATTGGATGATTTGGTTGCTGCTGACGGCGTAATCTTTGCAACACCAATTTATTATGGTCAAATGACTGCTCAAGGTAAACTAATCATTGACCGTTTCTACAGCATTGGACAAAATCCTGATAAAAGCTTATCTGGTAAAGCTGCATTGATATTCACTGAAAATCAGCCTGAAGGAACTTATGCAGACTACATTGAACTTACAAAATTCTCACCATTCACATTTATGGGTTACGAAGTAATTGGCCATGTGGATGCTGGTAGTGCGGGTCCTGCCGGTATCGTAGCTACCGAACAGGAAGATAAATTAAAAGAAGCTTATGAATTAGGTTTAAAATTTTAATTTAAAGATGTAGATTGGATTTTTTTCCAATCTTTTTCACTATTTTTTTCGATTTGCTTTGGGATAAAAATTCCAGAGTTTTGTGAAAAGCATTTGCAGTTAAATTTCAGAATCTAAAAATAAAATATTGTAATCTAAGGTAGTTTATATGGGTTTAGGTTCACTTTTTAAGAGAAATAAAAAAGATAAAAAAGAAGAAAAAGTCGATGAATCACACATAGACATTGACATAGGCAGCTGTGACGGCTGTGAAAAGTGTGTGATAGCTTGTTCTAACAATGTGTTTATGCTGGTCGATGAAACATGCAGCGTTCGTGACCATCAGGTATGTAGAAACTGCAAAGTCTGCATGGCAATATGTCCAAACGACTGCATTACAGTAAATTAAACATTGTTTTTAAATATCTATTTGGATGTGTTATTGTGAAGGATATGTGGGGATTGACAGTAAGGGGAATATGTGAAGTAAATGGAAAAATTTTACTTTTAAAAGTCAGATCAAAATCAAGTCATGATGCAAACAGATGGGAAATTCCCGGCGGTAAAGTCAAAAAAGGAGAATTTTTTGATGATGCATTAAGGCGCGAATATTTGGAAGAAACAGGACTTGAAATTACAATAGAATCTCTTTATAATACAATTCAAAATAACTATACTGCCTGCAAGACTAATGAACAAATCAAATCAATTCAGCTTATCATGAAAGTAACTTCCAGAAGCGATGAAGTAAAAATAAGCAAAGAGCACGACGAATATGGATGGTTTTCAAAAGATGAAGTATGTAGGATGATTGATGAAAATCTGCTGTCAAAAGCTGCAATGAATGCATTTAAAAAAAATAAGGAATTATAGGTTAAGCTCTTCAGCACCTATAACTTGAATATCTGTTTTTTCAACAAAATCTTTGGTTTCTTCACCAAATGATTGGAAATGTGGGGATGCCATATGTTTTTTTAGGTCATCTAAAGTTTCCCATTTTTCAACAAAGGTTAATGTATTGTCATTTAAAGACATTAATAGTTGATATTCAATATTTCCATCTTCTTCACGAGTTTTTTCTATTAACTCTTCTGAAATTTCAATAATACTGTCTTTACAACCATTTTTTGGATATACTTTAGCTAAAACAACAATGAAATCCATTGTTACACGCTCCTTTTTTTGATAGAATATAATTATAATTTCATATTACTTAAAAATTTTGAAATGATTTTTGGATTACTTTTATTAATTATGAATTTGTTTAAATAATAATTGTGAATTATGAAATTGAAATCCAAATTGATTTTTATTTTAGTTTTTCTATTAATTTCAATTAATGTTGCATATGCAAATGATGTCAACCAGACAGAATTAACAGCGGATGATGTGACTAATGAATCCAGTGTTGAAGTGCCAATACTAAAGGATAATTCATCACTTGATTCGGATAACAGTTCACAAAAATCACATCCGGTAATTTCAATTGATTCAACTAAAGTAAAAAGTAAAGATACTCTGAAAATTGATTTAAAAGATTGCAACGGAACAGCTTTGCCTTTTAAAAGTTTTAAAGCATCAATAAACAATAAGAACTATAAATTATCAACAAATTCAAAAGGTGTTACGGTATTAAACATTAATCTTCCTGCAGGGAATTATAATTTGAAAATCTCTGTTGGTGAAGATGACAATTTCACATCCTTTTCCAAAACATTCAAAATTACTGTGTCAAAATTATCGACAAGCATTAAGAAATATTCTAATTTCGTTTTAAATAACAATTACTTTTATGCATATTTGAAAGATGGGAAAGATAATGGAGTTGCATCTAAAAAGGTAAGCGTTAAGGTAAATGGGAAAACATTTTCAAGAAAAACAGATAAAAATGGTCGGATTGCCTTAAAGATTAAATCTTCATCTAAGATAATTACATTGAGATGCAAATTTGACGGCGACAGATATTACAAGGCATCATCTAAAAAAATCAGTTTTTATGTAAATCAATTTACTTCAATTAAGATAGGCAATTCCCGATTGCTTACTGACGGTTTTGTAAGGGTATATCTGAATGATGCTACAAAGTCCAAAATCTGGAAAAAAACCATCAAAATCACTATAGGAAATAAAAGATTTTCTAAAAAAACCAATTCAGAAGGTATTGTTGTCATTAAACCTAAAATGAGTGTCAGCAAATATAAAATTACGGCTAGTTTTGGCAAGTATTACACTTCAAAAATTATAAGATGCTTTAATGGAAATGTTAAAGATCCATTAAAAGAGGCAATTCCATTGAGAAATGGAGTTCCGGATATTGATGTGATGCCTGGAAACTTTGTTTGGGCTGATGGAAGCGGAACATATACTCTTACCAAGGCACAATATAGGGAAGTTTTAAAAAGGGATAGTTATTGTCTGTTCTTAAACAATAAATTGACAAAATACACTTTCTTTAAAACAAAATCTCATCCAAAAACCAATCATTTAATCAAAAGAGAAAAATGGAACGTGATTGAAAAGGCTATTAATCAAAAACTTGTTGATGCAAATAAGCAGGGGTACTGGCCGGGTTCCATTACTGTATCTCTGAAAGGCAAATCATATTCATATCCAGAAATAAGGGACTGGCAGGATACGTCTTATACCTGCGGACCGACTTCCTGTAGCATGTGCAGTCAGGTTTTAAAGAATTATCTGTGCGAATCATACCTTGCCAAACATTCGGGAACAACACGGGCAGATGGAACTACCTGTTCAGGTATGGTTAAAGCTTTGGAAAAAGAAAATTTTATTTGCACTTTGTTTTATAGGAATTCTTTTTCAAAAGCATTGAATGAACTTAAAAAAGGTGGATGCGCTGTAGTATTTCATGCTAAACACCATTATGTAGCTATATTGGATATCAGTAAAGACGGCAAGAAGGTTTTGGTAAGCAATTCCTATGGAAGTTATGATGATATTCCTTCCAAATGGCTTACTGTTGAATATATGAAAACCAGATATTACAAGAATTATGATGATGGTTTGATTGTCCGGCTAAATTATAAGTTAAGCAAAAATGTTCAAAATCAAATCAATTCGTATTATTCAAGCATGGCTCCAAATTGGGCTGCTCACAATATTCATGAAGTTGTAAGTTAATTTCATGAATCTTTTTCATTTTTAATTATATTTATTTCCATTTATGGTAATTTTTTATAAAAATTTTATCAGTTTTGTGTATTGTTTAACAATTTGTTATTATATGCGAAGTTTGGAATTATTTTTCAAAATTTTTATAAACTCGAAGGACAATAAATATAACCATGGTGAAAGTAAGTATTTTAGGATCAACTGGAGTAATAGGTAAAAACGTAGCATTTACCTTGGCAAGAGCTGATACAGTTGATGAAATTGTTATGTTTGCAAGGCCTCAAAGTGTTGATAAGGCGAAAGGCGAAACATTTGATATGTATGATGCATTGGCAGCTGAAGATATTGATTGCGAGCTCACTCCTACATCTGATTTTAATGATATCAAGGATTCTGCAATTGTGTTGATTACTGCAGGAATTCCAAGGCAGGAAGGAATGAACAGACGTGATTTGGCAATTCCAAATGCAAAAATTGTAAAAAATTACTCGGAACAAATTGCTATTCATGCTCCTGATGCCATTATTTTAATTGCAACAAACCCTGTTGATATAATGACTACTGTCGCTTTAAAATATTCCGGATTTGACCGCAAAAAGGTTATTGGAATTGGAAACCACTTGGATTCATTAAGATTAAAAGCATATTTCTCCCAATTCATAAACATTAACAGTTCTGAGGTACATACAAGGGTCATTGGTGAACATGGTGATCATATGGTTCCTCTTTTGAGTTCAACAACAATTGGGGGTATTCCATTAAAGTATTTTGTCAAATCTGTAGATGTTGATGTCAAAAGATTGCTTAATCGTTTAAAAAATGCTGGAAATACCATTATCAGCAAAAAGGGTGCAACTGAATATGGTCCGTCATTTGCTATTTCAAATTTAATTTCAACAATAATCACTGATAGTCATAAAATCTTGACTGTGAGCACATATCTTGATGGTGAAATTGAAGACGTATATGATGTTTCTTTAGGCGTTCCTGTTGTTTTATCAAAAAAGGGAATAGCCATGATTGTTCCGATTCATATGAATGATTATGAAAAGAATAAATTTCATGAAGCATGTCGAATAGTAAAAGAAACCACCGATGAAGTTTTACAAGCTCTTGATAATGATTGGTAATGGTCATTCTCATTAGCATTTGGTTTTTTCATCGTTTTTGAAAATGGTTTAGGATTCATCATTGGAGTTAATGTAGGATTCCTGTAAAATGTCCACAACTTTTTTGGGGATGCATTTTTCTCAAAAACTGCCTAATATCATAGATATGCTTAAAAGTGGTGAAAAAATGAATTTTTTAGGTGAATTTAAAAAATGATTCATCTCCTTTTTTTTAATTATTTTAATTATATTAACAACTTAAAAACAAATGTTTAAAAACATTAAAAATTATATATTCTTATATAATGACTTTGGAGAATAAGAAATGGTTAATGATAATTCCAAAACGGTTGAAATTAATAGATTGAAGTCTCCTTTGAAATATGATGATTACAAGGTTTATGACAGTCATGGAAATGAGATAAAAGGTGTTGAAACTTTTTCTAAGTTGCAATATGTCATTGAACCGGACAGCAATATTTTAAGTGATGATGAAATCTTGGAGTATGCTCCAAACTCAAAGGAAGCCGCTAAGGTCAGACTCAGAAGGGGTGTTGGAAACAATTCTGATGTGATGCTGATTTATGATTCTCTTCCATGGATTATCGGATTTTATTATACAATTTTAATTTGCATTGCAATTCCGGTTGTATATGGTGGAAATAAATCATTGATGTTTTTTGTTTTGATTTTAGCCATACTGCCGTTGCTTTATCTTTACTACATATTTAATTTAAAGCAGTATGTTGATAAAAGTGCCAAAAAACAAGTTAAAAAGTCTGGATTTTCGACTATTGGCAGCACTCAGGAAAATCATGAATCTGAAGGTTTGGAATCACTCAAAAAATATGCTGATGAAATTGAAGATTTGAAAGCATCATACGATTCAAAAGAGAGTGCCGTCAGGAAACTAATTGAAAAACGCTTTGAGCCTCCACAAATAACTTATGAACGGTTCATGACAATCATTGATAAATCTCATGACTTGTTTTATCATGAAGCTGAAAGTGCTCTCAATATAACTCAATTAGCCGTTGAAGACACTCCAAGAGTTAAAAATGAACTAGAAAATAAAATCAATACATTGAAATCAATTATAGACCAAATTGAAGATTTAACCAATGAGCTTGTGATAAATATAAGTTCCGATGATAAATCCGATGATGATGTTAAAAATTTGGTAGATGACATGGAAAATTTAATAGATTCTGTTAAAGATTACAAATAGATGATTAAAATGACAAAAAAATGTCCTAAATGTGGAAAGGAAGTGCCTGATGAATCCAAATTTTGCCTTGCATGCGGATATCATTTGGATAATAATGAGAGTGGCAAAGAAGAATCTAGGGTATTTTCAAATGGTAAAATCTTTTTGGTTTTAATTTTTGTCGTACTTATTGCCGGAGGAATCCTGATATTTTCAATGGGTGGAAATGGCAGTAATAGTAACAATCAGAGCGTTGATAGCGAAATGGCCAAGGAAGCCAGCGAATTTTCATTTACTATAAGTGATGTTAACGGTTATTATAGCAAAGAAAATAAAAATTACTTCTTTTGGACAGAAGTGCTGTTCCAAAAGGTTCCATCAAATCAAAAAGACTATATTGTAAAAGTTACATATCTTGATGAGAACAATACTGATATTGGTCATGAGATGGATAGCTTAGCCAACGTTTATTATGATACCAATTATGCAATATCTGTTGGTTATCATACTTCATACAAGCATATGGATATTGATTCAGTTAAAGTAGAAATACTGAAAGAGGACAATGTTATTAAGGAATGTTCTACAAAAGTTGATAAAAATAAATTTAATTTTTAAGATAATCAAACAAAATAAGGTGATATAATGGCGGAATTTTCACTTGATGTTGATGAAATTAAGAAAGATGTTGAAACTACACTGAAACAGGAAGAAGAAAAATTGGAAAATTCAAATATTAAAAACCAGGCTGATGAAAATGCTGTGGCAATATTTGAAGCTGATTTAAATAATCCTTCAGAAAGAGAAAGTATTTTAAGACCATTGGAAAACTTTGGTATGGATGATATTTCAAGATCCTCCCAAAGAAATGAGCTTCTTGCTACCAGATTTGTAGATATTAACAAAGGAGGTCAGGATGCTGAAAATATTGGTGAAAAACTCTCAGAACTTGACAGGCAGATGAAGGATTTGGATCCAAGTAAAGTGGATTTCACAAAGAAAGGTGTTCTTGGAAATCTCATGAATCCTGTTCGCAAATACTTCGCCAAATATGAAAAGGCGGAAAATTCCATTTCAAATATTGTCGAATCACTTGACCACAGCAGCAAGGTATTGCAAAATGACAATGTAACCATATTGAATGAGGAAAATAACCTTAGAGAAGTTACAAATAAATTATTGGCCGATATTGAGCTTGGTAAAAAGATGGATGAATCCATTGAATTACAAATACAACAGGCGGAAATTGAGGGTGTGGATCCTGAAAAAATTGCCTTTGTCAAAGAAGAGGTTCTATTCCCATTAAGGCAGAGAATAATGGATATGCAACAGATGATAGTTGTAAACCAACAGGGAATAGTATCATTAAATGTAATTAGAAGAAACAATAAGGAATTGATTCGTGGTGTTAACAGGGCTAAAAACGTAACAGTATCTGCTCTAAGAACTGGAGTTATGGTTGCACGCGCATTATATGATCAAAAAATTGTAATGGATAAGATTCAGATATTGAATGAAACTACTAGCGACATCATTGAAACTACTTCACACATGCTAAGAGAGCAAGGAAGCCAAATCCAAAAGCAAAGTGCTGAGACAATGATTTCTCCGGAGGTACTGAAAGCAGCCTTTTCTGAAGCTATTGCAGCTATTGAAGATGTTAGTAATTATAAAGAACAAGCACTTCCAAAAATGAAAGAAACAATTGATATGTTCAGTGATATGGCTAAAGATGGCCAAAAAGTAGTTGAAAAAATTGAAACAAACAACAATAACCGTTTACAATAGATTATTATGAATGCATTTGAAAAGATTAAAAAATCATGGTGGGTAATTTTCCCTTTCACATTCTTGTTTCCAGGATTCGGTTTTATCTACATTGGAATGAAATTCAACAATAAGAACTGGATTTTGGAAGGAATTACCTATGAATTGCCATGGTTTTTCTATTTAGTGGCATCTGCAATATATTCATCCTCTTCAATGATTATATATTATGGATGGATTTTACTTTTGGCAGCATTCATAGCCTTGATAAGGTCAATAATGGTTGCCATAAAGCTTGTTGACATTTATGATATGGATGAAAATCCTGTCGTAACCAAGGTAACTTCCACACCTATGGGAAAAGCAAAAGAGGATTCCAGCCTAGGGGCATGCTGTATTTGTGTCATTTTTATTTTCATAATCTTTGCATTTGTAGCAATACTTTAAGGAGAAATTTAATGAAACTGATAGTTCAAAGAGTCACCAACTCCAGTGTCGAAGTAGATGGAGATATTGTAGGTGAAATCGAAAAGGGTTTGATGGTTTTGGTAGGTTTTGGCCAAAATGACACTGTTAAAGAAGCAGACTATCTGGCCAAAAAACTGGTGAAATTAAGGATTTTTAAGGATGAAAACGGAAGAATGAACAAGTCAGTAATGGATATTGGTGCTAAACTGTTGCTTGTTCCTCAGTTTACATTATATGCTTCAACCAAAAAGAACAGGCCTTCATTTCATAAGGCATTAAATCCAGATAAGGCAACTGAACTGTTTGACTATTTCACCGAACAATGCAGGCAACATGTTGATGTTGAAACAGGTGTTTTCGGCGCATATATGAAAGTCGATTTGTTGAATGACGGTCCTGTAACAATATTGCTTGAAAAGGAATTTGATGAGGATTAATATAATTTTTCCCCAGTATATTCATTTTCTTCAGTGTAAATCCTGATTAATGTGTCAACAGTATCATCATACATCAATCTATATCCAATTGCTCCGCCTGAATTGGATTCAACATTATTAAGTGATGTATCGCTGTTTTCACCGCAATTATTAATTATATACCACATTCCGTGAGGGGTGTAGATGAACAATACTCCTTCACCATCTTTTGCTCCTTTTTTGAAGCTGTCATCGGGGTCATAGATTTTGGTTGAGTGAAGTGCCAGTCTTGACAGGTTCTGTTTAGGATGGGTTCCGGTCTTTTTGAATAGGGTATTTAGCCAATTGTATGCATTATCCTTAAGGTTTACTTTAGCAATAGGGTCTGCAAAGGCCTTTTTTATTTTGTCCTGTCTTTTTTGTAGTGTATTTTCAATTCCAAGAATTTCTTCTACTTTGCTAACATCCTTTTCAAGGCATCTGTATCCTTCAGGTCTTCCGGTAACTTTGATAATGCCATCAACGAAATCTTTTCTTCTAAAGTCTCTCATGTATGGTTTTACCTTTTCAAATTCTTCATCAGGAATTCTTTGATTCAGACCATAAAGATAGCCGTATTCATTAGCATCATAACATTTTGTTTCCATTTTTAGCTCTTCTGCCATTCTAATCAACTCTGTAATATAATCTAATATGAAATATCATGGTTTAATGATTAATTCGCATTGTTTAAAAAAGTTTCATTGTCATGAATATTTTCGATAGCATATCTTAAAAATCTTTTTAAATTAATAATTCAAAATTAATTAACATGGCAGAAAATAACAAGAGCAATCGTGAATTCGGTTCTAATTTTGATAAGGATGAAGCTAATGAAATATTTGATAAATTAGATAAAATCAATTCAGACGATTCAAAGAAAGTGGATAAAAATATTGCTTCTATTAAAGACGTTACAGAGTTATTGAAAGAAGCTAAAAATGCTGATGAGAGCAAAGCTATTGAATTGTATAAAAAGGTTTTAGTAATAATGCCGGAAAATCTTGAAGCATATATTGGATTGGCTGACATTTACCGCAAACAGGATGATGTGGAAAGCGAAAGGGATATCCTAAAGAAAGCTATTCAAAATGTTGATGGATCCAGTAAAAATGATTTGATGAAAAGATTGAAGGAAATCAGTTAAACTTTCAGCTTTCTGGATGTGGTATTATGTTTCGAAAAATGAGAAGACACAAGCAAGAGCTATCTGAAGAGGAGTGTATTGAAATATTGGCAAATGAACCTAGAGGTGTTTTAGCGCTTTTGGGGGATAATGACTATCCTTATGCATTGCCTATGAGTCATGTATTTGTTGATGGGAAAATCTATTTTCATGGTGCTATGGAAGGCCATAAAAATGATACAATTAAAAAGCATGATAAGGTGTCCTATTGTGTGATGGATTCCGGCGTTAAAAAGGAGGATAGCTGGTGGTATACATTCAAAAGTGTCATAATCTTTGGAAAAATTAAAACCATTGCTGATAAAAACGAAAAAATCGATAAGTTGACTTACCTTGGAGACAAGTTTTTCCCAACTCATGAAGAAACAGTACGTGAAATCGACAGATTGCTTGACAAAACTGAGGTTTTTGAAATTACTATAAATCACATGTCTGGAAAAATTGTTCGGGAAAAATAGGATATGTATTTTGGAGTGAAATTAAATATGATGAGACATATTTAATTTCGTGAGAGTAGTCATATGTTTTAATTAAATTAGAAAAATATCTTAGCCTAATTTAATCAATCGGAGTAGTAATGAAAAATCAGATTTTTAGGCAAACCTAAATTTTTTATCACTATTAATAAATTATCGACTGCAGTATATAAATATTTTGGTATGCCTAAAGAAAAAAATAATATATTTCAATCTATAAAATAATTCTTATGATAGGCAATGATTGGGATTTGGCACTAAATGAAGAATTTGAAAAGGACTATTTTTTAAAAATTAATGATTTTATCAATAAAGAATACGAAACAAAGACAATTTACCCTCCATATGATGAGATATTCAACGCATTTAAATTAACACCATTGAACGAGGTTAAAGTTGTTATTTTAGGTCAGGACCCATATCATGAAAAGGGACAGGCCCATGGACTTGCATTTTCAACACCCGCTGGCCGTCCAAAACCAAGATCACTCAACAACATCTTTAAAGAAATCAATGCAGAATATGATTATCCCATTCCTGAATCAGGATGTTTGGAATCATGGGCAAACCAGGGTGTATTTTTACTCAATACAGTTTTGACAGTTGAAGAGGGTAATGCAAACTCCCACAGCAAATGTGGATGGCAAATTTTTACAGATAATGTGATAAAACTATTGGACTGTCAAACACAACCGATAGTATTTATGCTTTGGGGAAAACAGGCAGAAAAGAAAAAGGAATTGATAAAAAATCCAAATCATCTGGTTTTGATAACGTCTCATCCTTCGCCTTTTTCTGCAAGACGGGGATTTTTCGGTTCAAATCATTTTATAAAAGCTAATGAATTTTTAAAGCAGAATAATCTAAAAGAAATAAATTGGAGATTATGATTCAACTCATAACTCCAAAGTTAATACCGTTGCTTCCAACAGATACAAAGGAATGATGTCCCTTGTCATTTTGAGGGTAATCATATCTTTGAGATTCAATTGCATTTACAACCTTATAGTTGTTATATTCATTATTGAGAATGGAATAGAACTCTGTCTTGTTGTAATTTGACTTGTTTGCACTTTTCACCACTTCTTTAATTGTTGGTGTTATGTCTCTGCCTCTCCATGCGATATAATAGAACTCATCACCTGCTGAGAACCATAACTTGGAATTGTTTGCTCCGTCATTGCGGTCATATGTCATGAAGTGGATTGCATCGTGGCCTTCAACATTAACTTTTTTGATTTGGCTGTTGTGTTCCAGAAAATATCCATACAAATCCATTATTCTTGGATTGACATATCTTATTGTGAAAACGTCAATGTCCTCATCGAATTCGTACATATTGAAGTCGCTTGAATATGGATTTTTGTATTCCGGAGGAATCTTGAAATCCTCATAACCCACAATTGCTTCAGTCCAATTGGAGCTATCAAGTGCATTTACCGCATTAATTAAAAACATTAGCATAAAAATTAAAATCATGATTTTTTTAAGCATATTAATACTGTGTTTGATGTTATTTAAATAGGAGTAGGAAATTATTATTAAGGTTCAATTTCATTATCATAATTTAAATCATTATTTTATATTCTGAAGTTCTCCTCTCCCTGTCTTTTGAGTCCATATCAACCAAATCATAAACTAACGGGTTTGAAATAAGCATTTTCCAAATTTCATAGGTAACATTAATAAAGTCCTCATTAAGTTTTATATGATCCCTGATGATGGGACATTCATATGGAAATTCAGTTTCATCTAAAACAAGATGGAATTCTCCATTTTTGGAGATATGTGGCACTAAAGGAAAAGTTCTGCATTGAATCGGTCTGATTGACCTGTCGCATCTTGGCGGATTTTTGCATTTGACAAGATATATATTATCTTTCCATGAATGAGGATATCTGATTTCAGATGAATCCATATAATATAGCTCAAAATCGGGGCTGTCTTCATACATTAGCTCTTCACCGGGAAGTAAGTATAAAACAAGCTCTTCAGTGTGTGTTTCATCAGCATCATAAACACAGCATACTTCACCGCATAATTTCCCACAATCAAAATCGACAGGGGTTACCTCATCGAGTCTTTGATAAATCTTTTGAATTGTTCTTTTCATTTCTTGGGCTGTAATTTCCATGTTATCTAAATTATACATTAAATCTGAAATTAATTAAATTTTTTGAAAAATTATTTAATATATGATTGGGATATATACTTTTAGGTGAATATAATGTTTAAAAGGTTATCAATATTTTTAATTCTAACTATATTCCTGATGGGATTTGTATCTGCTCAGGAAGTGTCTGATTTTAAATTTAACAGCGATTTTAAAGATGTTGGGGACGGGGTTTTTATTAAATACGGTCCAACAGGTCAAGCAGAACAAAGTATGGCTGTAGTTCCATTTTCCAAATCCGGTGGTGAGGATTACTTTAAAAATGATACTAATTACGGTTATTCTGTAAATAAATCAAAAAATCAAACTTATAATTTCGTTGATGAGCCTTTAAAAGAGCAGGGAACATGTGAAATAATCAAAGTCGACAATAAATATTTTATTGTAGAATCTTGGGAAAAAATTGGTGCTGAAAGCTCTTTTGAGGATACATTTAACAATGTCATGGAATTCAATAAGTTAAATAATGTTAAGCCATCTGTTGTATCAGATGTTGTAAAATAAACCTTTTCCTTTATGTGATTTATTAGATATTTAGAATATATCTAATATAAATCATCTCTTGGAGAGTTTTAAATGAGTGATTCAGAGTTAACAAATACTGTAATAATAGATTCCTTTGAATGTGATATCATCTCAAAGAAGTTGGCGGCAATTAACAATAAAGTCCGGTTTTCAATTCTGGAAATTTTAAGGGATAACAGTAAGGAACCCTTGTATTCCCGTGAAATAAATTCAATTCTTTTAAATAAATATAACATTTCCATAACAGTTCAAATGCTGGGACAACATTTAAAGCAGCTTGTCGAATCTGAGCTGATTCGGGAAGGCACTGTCAAAAAAGAGGTAGTAAATAAGGTGGGACAGAGAAATGTTAATGGATATTCCCTGAAGGATAATGCTTTTGAAGATCTGTTTTTGGAAATCTCATTCTTTTCCGATGAAATATTGACATTCTTTGATTTGCACAAAATCAATCTTGGATTGGATGATGGGTTTTGCATTATAACAATATTCAATGGGCAGGATAAGGGCAAAACATTCAAGGTTCACAAGGATGATGGTATATTGATAGGCCGTAAAAGCAATTTCACTGATGGAGACTTTGAACTTCCAGCTATTTTATTGGATAATGAATATGAAACAGTTTCAAATGTTTCAAAACCTCATTTAAAGGTCTTCAATAAGGAAGACAAATGGTATGTTATTGATGGTGGAAGTTCAAATGGAACATTTATAAAAGATATTGAAATTCCTATCAATAAGGCTGTTGAAGTTAAAAATAACTCTTTCATTAAATTATCCCGAGGAAATGGTGGAGCGGTTATTCACGTTTCCTATTAGAATTTGGTGATGTTGTTGGAATTGGTTGATATTAAACAATTGGTCGGTGAATTCTTCAATGGCCAATATGAAGTTAAAAAGTTTTTAGGCGAAGGTTCATTCGCCAAGGTTTATCTTGTAAAGCATAATTATCTTGAAGACCTTAGGGCAATGAAAATCATCAAGGAACCTGTAAGTCCGGCAACAAACATCAAATCAGTATTCAAGGAAGTGATGCTTGCAACCAAATTGAGGCATGAAAATATCATAAGCATATATGATGCGGGAATCATGTCAACATTCGGGCAAAATAAAAAAGATTTAGCTTTTTTTGTAATGGAGTACGTACAGGGCGGAGATTTGGAGCAATACCTGAATTCATTCATAAATTCAGATATTCTGATGCCTATAAATAAGGTGTTGACTTTAATAAGGCAGATATTGATGGGATTGAACACGCTTCACATGTCAAATCCTCCGATTATACACAGGGATTTGAAGCTTAAAAATATCCTGCTTACTTTTGATAACTGCGGTGAGATTGTTGTCAAGATTTCCGACTTTGGTTTTTCGAAGGAAGTTACAACTAAAATTTCAGATATTGACATAGTGGGTACAAGGCCGTACATGGCACCTGAATGTTTTAAAAAGACAATATCTACCATGACAGATATTTATGCTGTGGGAGTTATATTTTATCAGCTTTTGACAAATAACTTTCCATGTGATATGGATGTGTTTTCCCTCGAAGATCTGTTGGAATTGAAGCCTTGGAAAGACCAATTCAAACCTCCGAGTCACTTCAATAAAAATGTTTCAACAAATCTTGATGAAATCGTAATGAAATGTCTTCAAATCAATCCGAAGGACAGGTATCAAAATGCTTCTGAAATGTTGGCTGATGTTGAAATAGCCATCAATAATCTGGAACCTGCAGTTGATATGACTAACAGAACTGAAGCTATTGAGGATGATTATGGGTATATAATAAATAATTCTCTTAGGGATGCTTTCAGATTGGCTAAAAGGAAAAATGGATTGGATGGGGCTATTGAAATTTTGGAAAATGAATTTCTGAATGATTATGAAATCCGCAAGCATTATGGCGAAACATTAAAGATGTGGAAATCTCCAAATCCTGATGTAAAACTGATTTCAAAAGCTTTTACAGTTAATCTCAGTGGAAAAAATTATTATTTGTCAATTGATTTGTTAAAAGAAGCAATAGCTTACAATCCTTCAATAAAAAATAAATTCAGTCATTATATTGATCTGTGGAAAATTTTCATTGAATTGTCAAAAGATGCCAACCTGATTAAGGCAGTCCTTTCACTGGAAGAGTTGATGGAAAAAAATAATAATATTCAGCAGATGTATTCTCCAATTATAAATACTCTGAAAACTTATTCCGTTGAGGAGATTGTTGCACAGTCAAATCATCTGGTCAATCTGAACAATCTCGTTGACGCATCTAAACTTATGGAATTCGCTGTTGTTTTCGATTCAGACATTCGTGATGCTTATGAATATAAGTTATCTTTATGGAAACAGAATATGAATCATGAATTTAAGATATCCAACAAGTTCAAGGGCAATACTATTGATTATGCAATTGATTTGGGAACAACGGATTCTATTCTTTCATATTATAATGATGGAAATCCCGTTATCGTCAAGAATTATCTGACTGGTGATGATTTCACGCCTTCGGCTGTTTTGATTGATGAAGATAACAATATTCATGTAGGGGAAGATGCTAAAAATGCATTGTGGTTTGATGATAAGAATGCGATTTCTGAGTTCAAGCATAATATGGGATTTTCCATTCCATTCAGCTTTCAAAAATCTTCACGTATAATGCAGCCTGAAGAGCTATCTGCAGAAATTCTGAAGGATTTGAGAACTTCAGCATATAAACAATTAGGCGTAAACGTTGAACATGCAGTCATTTGCGTTCCTGCAAATTCTAACTACATTAAAACTAAAGCGATAAATGATGCCGCTGACCTTGCGGGATTGAGATCCCACAGTCTTTTGCTTGAACCTGTTGCCGTTTCAATAGCATATGATTTGAAGGAAAATAATTGGTTAATTTATGATTTGGGGGGAGGTACTTTCAGCATTTCTCTGATTAGATATTCTTCAGATGAAATTGATAGTTTGGACAGCATCAGGCTAGATGATTTTGGTGGAAATGCTTTTGATTGGGCAATTGTAGATGATATTTTTGCACCAAGGATTGCCAAACAATTAAAACTGAAAGATTTCAGTCGAGATGATAAAAGATATAAAAGAATCTTTTCAAAGCTAAAGGTCGTTGCTGAAAATTCTAAAAAAGAATTGTCAAAATACAGTAGTGCAGATATATTTATTCATAATCTTTTCAATGATTATGACTTTACCTATACTTTAACAAGAGATATGCTTGTGGAAATTATTGAACCTTTGATTAAACCTACATTTAATTTAGTGCAAAAGCTATTAAATGATAACTCTCTTTCAAGCAGTGATATTGATAAGGTCATTCTTGTAGGGGGGTCATGCATTAGTCCGATAGTTCAGGATTTAATCAATGAAAACTTGGACATGACTCTGGAACATAGCATTAATCCTCTTACCGTTGTTGCCAAAGGAGCATCTATATATGCTGGCATGATTAAAAAGCCAAATGTTGACATTTCATCAAATCCATTTTCATTGATATTGAATATCCAGAAAGATTATGTCAGTGGAAGGGTCTTTACGATTGATGACAAATATTCGTTTCTCGGTTATTATGTTGAATTCATAGGTGATGAATATTCAACTGGTAAAGTTCCAATCAATCTTGACGGCACATTTAAGGTACCTATTCGCCAGGGAGACTATGAAATAGTGATATATGACCACAATAGCAAAGTGGAGATTGATGAAAGGTCTCCTATTTTAGTTAAAAATGATAAAATGTTCATCAAGTTTTTTGACAATGCATTTTCATCCAATGGCGCCAACATATCTCAAATGGATATTCTGGATAAATACGGCTCTTTAATACAATCAATTGATTATTTGAATGAATATTCATGTTCAATAAAGAGTATTGAAATCATAGATTATATAGACAGGTTAATTGAATTGGTTAAAATAGATAAAAGAGCAATGCAGTTGGCTTCAATATATCTTGATTATCTTCAAAACATTATAAAACGGGAAAAACTCAAATTGAACTTTTCAATGCTATTGGAAAATGTAAAAAATAAGCTCGATATTGCCAAACGAGAAGAACTATTTGAAACTTCAGATTTCAATAAATATCTGGACATTGCAGTTAATACAAATGACTTTGGGAAATTAAATGAAATTTACAATAATTTGATTAGAGAATATGTCAAATTAAATAAGGATGATGTAATCATTTCCAGTTTCTTCAATTTAAAAACCGAGGGTATTTATGATAAAAATAGGCAAGATTATGAAGATTTGTCTAAAAGAGCATCAATCGCTTTAGATTGTCATGATTATGATAATCTGGCAGTCATAGTCAGGGAATTATATGAAATTGATGAAAGGTTTGATAGGTGATATTCATGAAAGACGAAAAGAATTCTATAAAAGCAACAATCGTTTTAAATAAAAGCAATTCCGATGGATTTTTGGAGTATCCCTTTGACCTAAAGCAGGTTATGGAAGCATTGGATGAACTTTCCAATGAATAGCTTTTTTATATTTAATAATAAACTTTTTAAAGTTAAATTGAATAGCTATGAATATTTATGTGTATAAAAAAAAATTTTTGTATAAAATATTTATAGTCTGATGAACAAATTAAATTTTAATTACTTTTAGATGTGTTTTTTAATGAAGTACAAAAGGAATAAATTTAAAATTAACAATGCAAGAATAAATATTATTTTTATATTGCTGTTTATTTCCAACATCATTCTTTATGTGGCGTTCCTAAACAATTTATATCATGATAGCAATTTCAATATTCCTTTTGAAACATTGAATAACATTCTTACTATGGTTTCTGCAATCATAATTTTAGGATTCATTTCGACAAGACTTCCCCAGTTTAGAAATTTGGGGGACAGCTCCATTTATGAAGTATGCTATCTGATTATCATTGGAATATTAAGCATGGTTATTTCCTATTTCAATAAGACATCGAATACTGAAATGTTCATTGCTCCTTATATGGAAATGTTCAAGGTATTATCGGTAATGCTGATATTCATGCTGATTGTAACCAAGACAAAGCCTTTTAAAAATATTATGAAAGGCAAAATTACAAGAAAAAATCAGATATTATGTCTAATCATTTTTTCCATTTTAGGCTGCATTGCTTCATTGTATCATGTATATGTCAATAACACTCCGGCAAACGTTAGAACTTTAATAATCATGATTGGGGGATTGTTTGGAGGACCTTTTGTAGGAATACCTTCAGGAATAATTGCAGGAATCTTCAGATTTTCACAGGGCGGTGTAACTGCATTTCCATGTGCCCTTTCAACTGTTTTATCAGGGATTGTAGGTAGTCTGATATATGTATGGAATGGTAAAAAAATTCTTAGAAGCCTACATTCAATATTGCTGATTTTTTATTTCATTGGATTTGAAATGCTTTTAATAGTAATATTATCTCCTAATAATATTTCTTTTCAATTTGTGGAAGACATATATCCTTTGATGTTGTTTGCATCAGTGATGGGTATGGCGTTGTTTTTAATGATTGTCCAGGAACAGACTCAACCTAAAAAAGAAATTTCCTATGAAGAATTTAGAATAAATGAGATGGAAAATACATTGGAAGAACACATGGACAGAATTGAAGAGCTGGAAGAGGAAATGGATGAGTTTAAAAACGAAAATTCAGATTAGTTTTGCAATCGTATACTCTCCGATATAATCAAAGAGTATTTCTGCCTTCTGTTCATTATTCATTATATTTTTGATGTCACTTGCACTTTTCACTTCTTCGATTAGCGTGTAATCGCTGTTTGCAACATATCCTACAATAGATTCATCATTCATGACAGCTATCGCATCGGGGTCATGTTCATTTTCGATGTCCTTAACCAGACTAACGATAATTCCACTTTCAGGAGTAAAGTTATAGAAACTGCAGCCTGTAATGATTATTAAAATGTCTGATGTATTGTTAATATATTCAATTTGATTTTCCAGTTCGTTTAATCTATCAAATTCCTTATAAGCTATCAAATATGCTTTTTGTGCTTCAACAAGGTCATTTAAACCTTCCAATATTTCTGCTTTTAAAAAATAGAATTCCGATGGGTCTTCACTTTCCCCAAGCACTTCCAATCCGTAATTGATCAATCTCAATGCCTTGTCATAATTGCTTTCTGGGAAAAATGAAAGTTTGGCCCAGTTGTACAATGAATTTGCTTTGTTAATCTTGATGTCTGATGATTCATTAATGTTTAATGCCTTATCAAAACATTCTATGGCCTTTTCATATTCCTTCAAGTTATCAAGAATGATTCCTTTAAGGTTCCAATTGGAGTAATCATTGTCGCTTTGAAGTATCTTGTTAATTTCCACCAATGCTTCATCATACTTCTGTTCATTGATTAAATGATCTACTTTAGAAGTTTTTGATACTTTAAAGGTGGCCTGGTAAGTCTTGTCATTTTGATTTTGCTTGTCAATGTCTGTATTGAGATATTCTCTATTGCCTGTCATTTAAATCAATTTCAATAGCTGTGCTTATCTATGAATTTGATTGATGTAATAGTTATATTTTTAGTATATTAAATCCTATTTTTAATCATGTCTTTAATTGATGTAATGTTTAAAAGGAGAAGTACCAGAAAATTCAATGATGAAAATATATCTAAGGATGAACTTGATTTGATTCTTAAGTCTGCTCTTTTAGCGCCTACTTCAATGAACCGAAAGCCATGTAACTTCATGGTTGTTGAAAGAACTGAAACATTAAAGGAACTGTCTAAATCAAAAGACCATGGTGCAGATTTAATAGCTGGTGCAAATAAGGCTATTGTAGTTGTTGCTGATTCTATGGTTGCAGATACATGGATTGAGGATTCATCCATTGCATTGACTCATATGCATTTGATGGCAACAGAACTTGATATTGGAAGTTGTTGGGTTCAAATACACTTAAGAAGTAAAGACGGCAAGGATTCCGAAGAGATTGTGAGGGATATCCTAAAAATCGATGGTCATTATAGAATTGTGGGCATTCTTGCCTTAGGTCACAGCGACAATATTCCAAAACCTCACGATGAAAGTGATTTGGATAAAAATAAGATACATTTTTTGGTATAGTTGATGGAGGAGATTAAATTATGGATTATGATGTTATTTATATTGGAAGCGGAAATGCCGCATGGCAGGGAGGCAGGTTTTTAAGAAAAGCAGGCCTTAAAATATTGATAGTCGAAGAAAGCCTATATGGAGGAACATGTGCTAACAGGGGATGTAACTCAAAAGCACTTCTCGATGCCCCATATGAAATAAAGGCTTTGGCAGATAACTTTGAAGGTGTTGGAAAAGCAGGTAACTTTGAAGTTGACTGGCCGGCATTAATGAAATTCAAAAGGAAAAGAATTGCAAATATGGCTCCATTTCTGGACGGCAAATTTGAAGAGTACGACCTTGATGTGGCTCATGGAAAGGGTGTTATTGTAGATGAACATACCGTAAAGGTCGGTGATGAAACATTCACTACAGATAAAATCGTTATAGCTACTGGATTGAAGCCTGTAATTCCTGATATCAAAGGAAAAGAGTTTCTACATGACAGCACTGACTATTTGGACATTGATGAGCTTCCGAAACATTCCATCATTATAGGTGCGGGATTTGTCGGTATGGAATTCGCATCAATCCTTGCCGAAGCAGGCCTTGAAGCAGACGTAATCATCAGAGGGGACATGGCATTAAAGTATTTCCATCAGCCTTATGTTCAAAGGGTAATTGAAATTCTTGAAGAAAAAAATATTCGCTTCCATTTCAATGAGCAGGTAAGCGAAATCATTAAGGATGACAGTGCAACAATTGAAAACCCTGAAGCAAAAGTTTTAAATCTCAAAAAGGCTTTGAATACAGATGATGAGCTAAGAGATCCTGAAGCCAAAATCGACAACAGGGCTTATGAAAATGCATTCACAGTAAAATGTGAAAGTGGCCTAACATTATGTGGAGATTATGTTGTTGCAGCTATTGGGCGAGAAGCCAATGTGGATGGAATAGGTCTTGAAAATGTTGGCCTTACAAGCACCAAACAGGGTATTAAGGTAAACGGACACCTTCAGACAGAAGTTCCAAACATTTATGCTTCAGGTGATGTTGCAGATACAGGCGTTGCAAAACTGGTTACCGTAGCTATACATCACTCAAAATACCTTGCAAAGGAATTGCTTGGTGAAGCCGATGAAATAACCTATCCTGTAGTTCCTGCCGTTGCATACACCATTCCTAGAATTGCCACTGTCGGTGTTCCAGCGTATGTTGCAGATGAAAGTGACGAATATGATGTCCACACAATCAGATACGGCAATTCATATTCTCTTGAACTTAAAAACGATACTACTGCAGAGGCAAAGGTCATCGTTGATAAGGATTTAAACATTGTCGGTGCTGAAATATATGCTGCAGACGCTGAAAATGTAGCGAACATGTTTGCATTTATCATTAACAAGAAAATAACTCTTGAAGAACTGGATTATATGATTTATGCATTCCCTTCAAGCAGTTCTGTATGTCTGTATAAATTGCACAATATTCACTATGACTTGTAGCATGGGTTTTCCCATGTATATTTTTTTTTAAAAAAGCGAAAGCTTTTATATTATCATATCAAAAAGAATATATTTAGGTGAAATTATGAGTGAAGAAAAAATTACTTATGATGATGTTAGACAGTATGAAAAATTTTTCACATTAACTCCTTCATTTTTACTAGAAAGATGGGCCAAAAAAAATACTAATTTGGTTTCCAAGTTTGAATCTAAAATAGAGTCCTTTTTGAATCGCATGGATGACAACAAAAGGAACAAATTGCATGCTGTCTTGAATAGTGATATTGATGAATTACAACGCATTATGAAAGAAGCACATGAAAGGACCAATAAAAAACAATATAAGATCTTAGCAAACCCAAAATATAAGCAATTCATTGAAGAAAATCTTAAGGAAATCGAAAAAATGGTTTAGTGGGATGAAATGTCTGATTGCACATCCCATTTTGCGGGTCTGTTAATAAAACATGTGGATGTTTTTTTCCAGTAACAGTTATTGCATGTTTTGCATTTGCTCTCACCATTATCTTCAATTTGCCATTCGACCAAAAAGCTAGGATCAGCCACAAATGGTCTTTGCATTGAAATGTAGTTGATATCCGTTGAATTTAAAATATCATTAATCTGTTTTTGAGTATTGGCTCCACCACCTAGAATAACCGGAATATCAACATTATTGATTATTTTTTCGCTTGCTTCAACCAACGGATTTTTCTCCTTGTTTTCCCGTGTGAAAAATTGCGGTGAACGTGGACGTGTTATTTGGAGTGAATCAACACCATATTTTTCAAGAATTTTAGCAACTTCAATTGTCTCATCCAAGGTCATTCCATTTGTTGTTCCGTCAAATGCATTTAAACGACAGTTTATATGAAGTTCTGTAGTTTCTTTAATCACTTTAATTATTTCCAAAACGATTTTTAAACGGCTTAATGTACTTCCTCCGTATCTGTCGCTACGGGAATTGAAATTGGGATTTATGAATCTGGACAGGAAATAGTAGTTACCAAGACCTATTTGAATGCCGTCAAATCCGGCATAATCGAATTTCTGGGCGGCGATAATCATGTCTGTCTGAATTTTTCTAATGTCTTCTATTGATATGTCATCAATTTTCATATTCTGCTCGGTTTTCTTGTTGAATTGTACAAAACCCAATTGGGCAAAAATAGGAACGTCATAAACGTGCACCAAATCTGTCAGGTCACGCGCTTCACGTACAAATTGGGTATAGTTAACGGTATTAGAATATTTTGAAAAAACATCTCTCGGATATAGGGAGTATAATTCTGTAATTATCAATCCAACGCCGCTGGCTGCAATATTTTCGTATCGGTTATATATTTCAGGAGTCAGATTACCTGATTTTTCTCTTTCAGACTCCCACAAACCTGTTCTGACAATTCTGCTGTTAAGCTTCAAATCTCCAAATTCACAGTAATCAAATAAGTCTTTCATGATAGTATTTAAGATAAAATTATATAAATATGATTCTAATGTAAACAATTATTCACAAAAACATTAATTTAGGAGTTTTTTCATAATTATCTGCATGAATTATAAAACTATTGGTTTAGCTATCTTGATTTTAATGGTATTCGTATCCGTATCTGCAGTTTTCAGTGCTGATTCACCAATTGTAGATGGTTTAAACAGCACAACAAATCTCACTCAAGCATTAAGTGATGCAGGAGTTCAAAATAAAACTGTCTTATTGATCTTTGACCAGGATAGCTGTTATTATTGTGATTTGTTGAAAAAGGATGTTTTATCCAATGCGAATGTTCAAAAGCAATTGGAAAAGGATTTCATTGTTGTAGACATTGATATTACAAAACAGCCACAAATAGCTTCAAAATATAAAGTTATGGGAACTCCGACTTGTATATTCTTAGATTCCAAAGGAAATGAAGTTCAAAGGATTGAAGGTTACGTTTCCGCTGGTGAATTTTTAAATTCGATTAAGGAGATTTAGATGGAAGTTCTTCCCATAATTTCCTTTACTTCGGGAGTAATATCAATATTGTCCCCATGCATATTGCCGATATTGCCTATTTTTGTAAGTGTTAGTCTGAAATCCCGCTCTAAGCTAGACCTGATATCGTTTGTCGGCGGTTTGTTGACAATTTTTGTTATTATAATATTTTTGACAGGTTTTTTCACATCAATTCTATATTCGTATATTGTTCCAATAAGAATTATCTCTTCAATTATTTTGTTGATTATTGGTATTTTGATGTTTTTTGATTATTCGATGGGATTTAAAGCAATTCCTCAAATAAATGGTGATGGTCTGTTTTCATCATATGTTATGGGTATTTTGACATCGGTTGCATGGGCACCATGCTATAGTGGATATCTGATTTCATTAATCTCATTGCTTATAAGTTCAAGCAGTCCGACCTATGCTGTTTTAAACATAATTATCTATTGTATGGGTTTTGCTTTAACATTATTCATATTAAGTCTTTTCATTTCAAAGATTAATTTGGAAAGGTTGATATCAAAAGCAAGGTACATTCCTAAAATATTTGCTGTACTGGTGATTTTTGGAGCCTTATACTTATTGTATGATGCAATTCAGGCAGTAATCTAAATTCAATTTAAAATAGACAACTTTAAATTATATATGATTAATATTTATAATTATGAATATTCAGACTGAAAGTACTGAGGATAAAATCATTTCAGCTACATTTAGGCTTATTCGAAAGGATGGTATTGATAAGGTAACAACTAAAAAGATTGCAGCTGAAGCCGGTGTTAATGAAGTAACTATATTCAGAAAGTTCAATAACAAGCAGAATCTGGTAGATATTACCAAAGATCATTATATGGAATTGTTTTTAAACAAAATGGAAGAAATATTCAGCTTTGATGAGGATATAAGCATCGAGCAATATCTTAAAGATAACTTTTTTGGACTTTTAAACCTTTCTGATGAGGAATTTAGTGTACTTAAAGTTGCTATGGAAGAAGGGGGAGAAATTTCAGACAGAAAACGTTTAATTTCACAAATAAATGATGTTATCCTTGATAATATTGAAGAATTTTTTAAATTGCAGATTCAAAAAGGTGAAATCAAGGATATTAATCCAAGGGCATTGTCAATAATGTGTTTTGGAGTAACATTCCAGTCTATCGTTTTGTGGAAAGTCTACAATAAAACTCCAAGTGTGGAAACAGAACAGTATTTTCATGAATACCTGAATATAATATTTAATGGAATAAAAGAATAGTTATTTCTTGAATTTCTGCAGTTCCAATTATTTCTTTTACTAAAATGATCATTTCTATTCAATATCAATCTTGGAGTAATCTTATTTTACTGGGCTAGATTTCCGAAAAAATGATTGAAAGTAATTTGTAGATTTAATATATTTTTGAATGTCAGTTTTCATTCTGAATTCCATGTATATTTTCATTTCTTCTGTAAATATGTTTTTTCTTTTTTTTTGCATTGATTTAATTAATTTTAGAATCAATTTTTTTTTAAAAAATTCATTATATTTAAATGTATAGCATAAAATTTAGGCATACCTAAAAATTTATATATTCCTTCAACAATATTAGAATATATAACAAAAAACGAGGTAAAATGAATGAATTTAGAAGGAGTAGAAAAAACAATGCTTTTGACAATCTACACAAAAGCAAAGCATTCCAGACAAAAGAATCATAAGTTTTATGATTCAAAAGCTATTGAGGTCATCTCACAAATAGACTATGACTTCACAATGGCAGATAAAGACAGAAAGATGCAATTGGGAGTAATTTCAAGAACAATTGTTTTGGATGATATGGTGTCAGAGTATATATCACAGCATCCAAACTGCACAATAATCAATATTGCATCAGGAATGGATACAAGATTCAACCGATTGGATAACGGTCAAATCAGATGGTATAATGTCGATTTGGAAAATTCCGCAAAATTCAGATTGAACTACATAGAAGATACAGACAGGGTAACAACATTGGCATATTCTGCAATGGATCCAGAATGGGTAAGCAAAATCAAGGCTGTTGGTGATGTGCTGTTCATCATTGAAGGGCTGACTATGTATTTGAATCAGGGCGATGTGTCTGATATCCTGAATATCATTGATGAAAACTTCAAGAATTGCACAATTTTTGTTGAAATCATGCCGCCAACTTCTGTTGAAAACGTTAAGGAAATATCTGTTGAAGAAACCGATTCCAAATTTACATGGGGAGTTAAAAAAGGTTATGAGTTGACAAAATTAAATTCCGGTTTCAATTGGATAAGGGATGTGAATCTATTTGATGGGGCGAATGTCTACAAGCCAATATTCAGGCTATTCACATGGATTCCAAATATAAGAAATAGGATGGACTACATTGCAGTCTTGGAAAAATAAGCCTTACTCATGGTTTTTGGACCAGTGGTAAGCTATTCTAGCAGATCCATCCGCAACATATATTGTTCCACATTTCTTGAAATCATTTTTTTCAATCTGATTTTGCATAATATGATTGTTCGGATGGGTATCGATTCGAATATTGTTTGAAATGTTCTTACAATATTCAATCAAAAAATTGAAGATTCCCTTAAGCTTGCCATCACTTGCAATGCGATGCAATGTAATATAGTCATCTTCGTTCAGCCAATTTCCATTTTCAATGTATTGGTAGGTTGGCTCAGCTTTGTTGAAGAGTGCAAATACTCCATGAGGATAATCATCATCACATATCAAATAACAGACCCTTTTGCCGATATCCTCTTTAACCAAATCTAATGTTGGATAAGAATGGCTCCATTGGGTGGGATTGCCTGTCTTAATCATGAAATCTTGTGCTGATTTGTAGATGGCCATAATTGCAGGTAAATCATCCATTTCAGCATTTCGTATATTCATGTTAAATCACTTTAAAATCAAGAAGCCTAATACTATTGGAAATCAATTCGGGATTGGCATCGATTTTTTCGGATAGTCTTGTAGTTATGTATTTTTTGTTGTCATCTGGAAAAACAGTTGCAATTTTTAAATCTTCATTGTCCATTATGACGCTTGCAAGGAAATTTGCACCACTGGAAATGCCGATTCCCAAACCGAATTCATTGGCTATTCTTTTTGACATGTTTATTGCATCACAGTCATGAATCAAAACAATATCATCAATCAGTTCCTCATCAACAATGCCGGGAATAAAATCATCTCCAATTCCCTCAATCATGTGGCTGCCTTCTTCCATTCCCATTTTAAGAATAGATAATGTGGATGGTTCGAGAGCGAAAACTTTGGAGTCAGGGTTGTTGTCTTTCAATCTTTTTCCAATACCCATCAATGTACCTCCGGTTCCAATACCTGAAACGAAAGCATTAACATCAGGAACATCATCAAGAATTTCCTGACCGGTTGTTTTATATTGGGCTTCAACATTTAATTCATTGTCAAACTGGAGTGGTCTGTATGCGCCAGTTTCATTTGCAAACTCTTCGGCTAGTTCAAGACCTCTTTTGAAACCGCCTTCCTCTTTGGAGATAAGATGGACGTGGGCGCCATACATTTCAATCAGTTTTCTTCTCTCAAGAGAAACCCAATCGGGCATAAAAATATGGACATCATGACCGTAAAGAGCACCAATGGCACTGAATGCAATTCCAGTATTTCCGCTTGTGACTTCAACAATTGCTTGGCCGTCTTTTAGATTTCCATTTTCTCTTTCTTTTTGAATGATATATAATGCGATTCTATCTTTAATGCTTCCTGAATAATTGTAGAACTCAAGTTTGGTAAAAATGCTACCTTTCTTTCCTTTGTATTCATAATCAATTTGTATCATTGGTGTATTTCCAACTAATTTTCCAATATTCATAACTCTCATCCGATTTTATAATATTATACTATATGTTTCTAATTCATTAAAAACTTTTTTTGGTGCCGATAATTTTTGGAAATTTGCAGTTCAATATTTAATCCATAATCAAATTCCATGTAAAATTTCCTACATCTGATTATGAGCTTCATAACATGGAACCATGATAAGTCAACAAATGAACAAATGATTTGCAAGCATACCTTGGTGATAAGGTAAATTCAGATTCTATAACTGATTTTGATTTAATATTTTTCTAAAATAAGAAAATAAATGTGAAATATTAAAAAAATCTCACATGAAATTATTTCCATTAATCCTAATTCATTGTCATGTTAATCTTTTTACTAATTGCTACTTTTTTTGATTGATTATAGTCCTTTTTTGACATTCTGTACTTGATAAGAGTAGATGAATAGGTTATTACCGCTACAGATCCGATGTTGTGAATCAGGGCACCTTCAATTGGATTTAGGATTCCAAGTATTGCCAATGCCATTGCAACAACATTTAAAGTTAGGGCAAACGCTATGCTTATATTGATTGTTCTGACAGTTTTTCGGGCAATACCAATCAAATGAGGTATGTCTCCAACATTGTCATTTATTAAAGCGATATTGGCGGCCTCAACACTTATGTCACTGCCAATTTTTCCCATAGCTATTCCAACATTGGCCTTTTTAAGTGAAGGGGCATCATTTACTCCATCCCCAATCATGGCAACATTATGTCCAAGCATTTGTTCTTCTCTAATGTAATTTGTTTTGTCTTCTGGCAGACAGTTGAATTTAACGTTTCTAACTTTAACCTCTTTTGCAATGTGTCTTGCAGTTTTTTCATTGTCTCCTGTAAGGAGTGTTGTTTTGATTTGAAGTTTCTTTAGATTTCTTATGGTTTCCTTTGAATTTTCCCTCAGGGTATCTGCAAGCAATACGTTCCCGATTAGTCTGCCGTTCTCTGCAACAAATATGGTAATGTCACTGCTTTCGCTTTTATGATTTTTCAAGTCAATCTTTTCAGATTCCATTAAATTTATATTTCCTGCAATCACTTTTGAACCGTTGATGATTCCGGTTACACCTTTGCCGATATGCATTGTGAAATCTTCAACATCCAATAACTCCTCTGCATTATCATAATATTTTACAATTGCTTTTGCTAGGGGATGCTCTGATTTTGATTCGAGTGATGCAAGCATTCTCATCATTTTTTTAGGGTTGTTGGAAATAATGTCAACAACTTCGGGGGTGCCGTATGTTAATGTTCCTGTTTTATCGAATACCAATTCATCAGTTCTTGCCAATTCCTCTATTGATGCTCCATCCTTTACTAAAATACCATATTTGGTCAAGTTCCCAATTGCAGCCATAATTGCTGTAGGTGTAGCTAAAACAAGTGCACATGGGCAAAATACAACGAGAATTGTCACTGATCGTGCAATTTCGAATGTATACAGATATGTCAAGATTGCAGCTGTAAAAGCTATTGCAACAACAAATGTTGCCCATTTGTCAGCTTGGCGAACTACATTGGCATTTTCGGGAGATGATGATTCGACCAATTTGATTAATTTTTGAAGAGAACTGTCATCACTTACTTTTGTGGTTTCCATTGTAAATGAACCGTAAAGATTGATTGTTCCACTGTATACATCATCATTGGCTTTTTTATCAACAGGTATGGACTCTCCAGTCAATGTGGACTGGTCAATTGAGGTTTCACCATTGATTATTCTGCCGTCGGTTGGAATGCTTTCTCCAGGAAGCACTTTTAGGATATCTCCAATTTGAACTTCCGAAGCTAGTATTCTTTCTTCTTTTCCATTTCTAATTCTTACTGCAACTTGTGGAGTCATATTCACCAGTTCTTTGATTCTTCCTTGGGTTTTGGATACAGTATATTCTTCTAAAAATCCACCGATAGCCATGATTGTTGCTATTTCGCCGGCAGCAAATACCTCTCCGATTATTATTGATGCAACAATGGCTATTGAAACCAGTAAATCTGCTTTTATATCAAATTCCGTAATAAGTCCTTCCGCACATTCCTTAAAAATTGGAATTCCACATAAAATTACTGCAATCCAAGATAGATAATCTATGGATAGAATGAAACTTGCAATTAAACTTATGGCTGAAATCATTATCGCCAGCAAGTCTATTTTTTCATGTTTTGAGAATTTCATTTTAAACAGCCCTATATATAGATATACCCGATAGGGTATAATTTGAATTTTTAAAAAAAATAAGATTTCAGCAAATTAAAATTTATAATAAATATAATTGTTTTAAATTAGCTAAAACCTTATTTTAATATTAATTCATAGATTTTTATTTAAGTGGCAATGAAAAATAATCAATAAATTAAAGTTTATATTTCATATACCTTATAGGGTATAAGGTTATTTTGATATATAAATGTTTTGATGGAATATTTCATTGACATAAAGTATTTCACATTTGAGATTAAAATTGAATATTATGAAATTGAATTATGTCGTTGAAGGAAAAGGCGAACCATTAATATTTCTTCACGGTCTTTCCGATAATTTGAGATATTGGGAAGTTTTAACAAGCACTCTTAAGAAAAAATATCAAGTCATCAGGATAGACTTAAGAGGCCATGGAGAATCTGAGTTGGGCGATGAGGATATTACTATTGATACTTATGCAGATGATTTGAAAAACCTTTTGGATGACCTTAAAATAGATGCTGGAAATTTAATTGGATTTTCATTGGGAGGCGTTGTTGCAATGGATTTTGCAATCAGATATCCGAATTATGTATCTTCGATTGTATTGATGTCAACTTTTGCGAAATGCGATGAAAACATTACTACCACTTTAAATCAATTTAAAAGGGAACTTGATAGGGGCTATGATGAGTTCTATGATTTCATGATTCCTAAAGTATTGTGTCCGGAAGTAATTGAAAAAAACAGGGAAGAATTGGAGATGTTGAAACAGATTTCATCACAAAATGCAAATGTGGAGGCATATAAAAAGGCTGTGGATGCATGTTTGAATTTCAATGTAGAAAATGAAATTGGTCAAATTGACGTCCCTGCACTGATTTTTGCCGGAAAGTATGATGAAATATTTTCTGTAAGTGTGCAGGAAAACATTCACAGGCATATTGATAAGTCAAAATTCATTGTTTTGGATGATGTAAGGCATAATCTTCTGGTTGGTATAAATAATGCAAAAATTTCTGCAATGATGGATGATTTCTATAAAAATGAGATTAATATCTGATTTTTTCAAGATGATATTCAAAATAGTTTATAAATAATGAATAATAAATAGGTTTTTATGGCAGAAAATATCGATGAAACTTCATTAAAAATCATGAAAGCTACATTGGTGGTTCTTCAAAGGGAAGGATCAAAAGCAACAACTAAAAAAATAGCTGCTGAATCTGGATTTAATGAATTGACAATTTTCAGGAAATTTAAAAACAAAAATAATTTAATCAATGCTACAAAGGAATATTATCTTAAATTATTGATGGATAAATTGGAAGATGCATTTGATTATGGTGAAGATGAGGATATAGATGAATTTCTCAGAATCACATTTTTCAGCATATTGAATCTTGAAGAAAGTGATTTTGATATACTTAGACTTGCTATGGAAGAAGTAAGAGAGTCTTCAGACAATAAATCCATCATGCTTGAAGTTGCACTATTCATTATTGAAAAGTTGGAAGGATTCTTTAAGATACAAATAGAAAAGGGAATCGTGAAGGATATGGATATAAGGTCAATAGCAGTAATGTGCTTCAATTCAATTTTCCAGTCAGTCCTATTGTGGAAGATATATTCTATTGATGTTGGTTTTGATACAAATCATTATGTGGACAATTTATTGAACATGCTTTTAGAAGGAATTGGCGTTCAAAAATAGAAATCAAACCTAAATGAGTTAGATTGAATAGTTTATATTAATTGATTTTTTAAATAACTATGAAGTTAACTTTTTTTTACATTTTTCTGCACTAAAAACATTTAAATACTACATTAAATAGATTAATATTGGTATTTTTATAAAAATTAATAAAATCAGGTTAAAAATATGAATGATACAACAAAAATTTTAACAATTCAAGATATCTCATGTTACGGTCAATGTTCAATAACAGTTGCACTGCCTGTTGTTTCTGCTTTTGGAATAGAAACTGCAGTTCTTCCTTCTGCTGTTTTATCAACACATACATCAGGTTTCACCGGTTACACTGTTAGGGACTTGACAGAAGATCTTCCAGAAATTAGAAAACATTGGGAAAGTGAAGGAATATATTTTGATGCTATTTACACTGGTTTTATCGCATCAATGGAACAGTTGGATTATATAAAGGAAATAATTGATTCCAGATTAAAGCCTGACGGATGCGTATTTGTCGACCCGGCTATGGCTGACCATGGTGAATTCTATAATGGTTTTGACCAGGAATTTGCAGACAAAATGGGGGAACTTTGTAAATCAGGAGATTATATTCTTCCAAACACAACTGAAGCTTGTTATATTTTACATAAACCTTGGAAAGAGGAATTTACAAAAGATGAAATGTTGGAAATGGCAAATGAACTTTCAGCATTCACCAAAAGATATGTTATCCTGAAAGGGGATACACACAAGGAAAATCAGCTTGGAATGGTTGTTTTGGATAAGGAAGAATCAACCTGTGAATTCGTATACAATGACAGGGTAGATTATGTCAGTCACGGTACAGGCGATGTCTTTGCTTCATCATTTGTGGGATCTGTCATGGTCGGAAAATCACCTACTTCTGCAGCTAAAGTCGCAGGTGAATTTACTAAAAAAGCGATTGAAAAGACTGTAGGTGATGAAACTCATACTTATGGAGTTAAATTTGAACAGGCGATTCCTGAACTCTATGACCTATTAAATCAAGTTGAATAGATATTATGCACCTGTTTGATATACAAACAGGCAACAATTTTTTTTTAATGTGTAGGTGAGCTATTGATTTGATTTCATAGTTTCAATCTGTTCGTCACGACTTTTAAGTTTTAAAGTGAACAGAAATGCGATGAATGCCACTGCACTGGCTAAAATCAAACTTATTTTATATCCCATAATTCCTGCAAATGATGCTATGATTCCGCCGATTAGAGCACCGCCTATTAACTGTCCTGCACTTGACAGCATATTGACAATGGCTTGACCAGCACCTCTTTCGGTAGGCTTTGCCTCGCTTAAAACGATATATCTCAAAGGAGCTCCAATTATTGTTACCAAACCCACACCTACCAGACAGCCTGCAATGATGAATAGCAGGAAGTTATTCGGATATATTGCAATTGCTATTAGGCCAATGGTCAGTAATATTGTTCCAACCATCATTATCTTGCGTGAACCTGTTGAATCCAGAATCTTTCCAAGAATAGGTGCTGCAACGGCATTTGCACCTAAAATAGGAATCAGCATCAAACTTGCCAACTGGTCATTCAGTCCCATTGAAAGAATAACAAGCGATGGGATGAATATTGCTGATGAGTAGATTATGCCATAGGCTAAAGTTTCTATGCATGCAATTCTAATTTCCTTGTTCTTTAACATATGTATTGCTACAATGGATTCCTCAGCTCTTTTTTCTACTCTAAAAAATATTGGAATCAATATTATGAATATCAATAAGAAAGGAAGAACTTTTGGAGACAATAAGCTACTGATGAAGTTACTTGAATCGATTTGGTTCAGGCCATATGCTAAAAATATTGAAAGCAAGCTTAGAATTAGGATTCCTGGATAATCTATTTTTAGTTTTCTTTTGCTTTCAGCATCAGGCAGAATATACAGTGCAAATAGTATTATGAAAATGCTGATTGGGATATTGATGGTGAAGCACCAATTCCAGCCATATGGTATTAATGCCGCTCCAACCAATGGTCCTCCGATTGCTGAAATTCCAAATACGCTTCCTAAAATTCCCAATGCTTTTCCTCGCTCTTCCAGTGGAAATGCATCTCCGATAAATGCTCCTCCTACAGGAAAAATTCCGCCACAGCCAAAGCCCTGTATTATTCTTCCCAAGAATATTGATTCGATATTTGCCGAAAATGCAATTAGGCATGATCCGATTCCAAAAAGAACCACATCCAAAATGAAAATCTTTTTTCGTCCATAGAAGTCTGAAAACTTGGCCATTACAGGTGAGCCAATCATGAAAAAAATGACGAATAAGGTAAATATCCAGCTTGATTCTCTGCTGGTAAGGTTAAAGCTTTGTTCGATGGATGGCAGGACGGGTCCTATGATTCCAGTATCCAATGAGCCCATGAATACTCCTATTAAAAATAGGATTAGTATCAAATTCCGTGTTCTTGTATCTAAAGTTTTTTCTGTCATGCTATTTTTTGCTTTATTTTTTAAGTGAAATATAAAATTTAATTAATATTATATTCAATCTTTTATTTATTGTTTGTTTTTTTCTTTATAAATACCTATTAATTTTAATTTTTTCCAGTTTATATTTGAATATATTTTAAATAAGCTCTGTGGGCTTTTAATTTTACTATACTATTCTTTAAAGTTAAACAAGTTTTATATAATATTCTTTACATATGTATTATATTATAG